>Ga0209480_10000499_pt1 | contig 32473 bp, 27 predicted proteins | sample JI61114C2DNA_FD_187501 | JGI IMG/M metagenome (GOLD analysis project Ga0209480, IMG submission 187501) | Wastewater effluent complex algal communities from Wisconsin, to seasonally profile nutrient transformation and Carbon sequestration -... | ecosystem: Engineered > WWTP > Effluent > Algae... | reverse complement strand
GCAGAAAATACGGGCGCCTGGCAGGTGTTATTACGGCATAGGTATATTGTAGGTTTACCATCCCCTTTCCGGCCTTCCAGCAATGGCAATACCAACCCATCAGACCCCTCACCCGCCACTACTTTATTGGGGATATAAATCTCCATAATATCGCGCCGGACAGGCCCCGGGTTGTCCCCCGTCAGCACTATCTCATTTGTTCCCTCCACCATTTCCTGCAGCCAGCCGGCCCACACCCCAAAGGATCCCGGGTAACGGCTGATAGCATTCCCCAGCTGCCGGACCATGGCCCTTGACCGCTCACCCCAGCTTTTTATATCAAATAAAATTGACATGTGATATAAATTTCCGGCCATCACTGAATTGCTCGAAGGGACAGCCCCGTCGTACACTTCCTTTTTTCTTATAATAACATCACCCTGACCTTCCGGGTTAAAATAGAAGTAGGGTGTCTCCATATCCCCGAATTGCTCAAGTATAGTCTCCGTCAGTTCCTGTGCTGTAACCAGCCAGTCCATTTCCCCGGTTACTTCCTGCAAGGTGATCAGGGCCCGCAGCAGAAAGGCTAGATCATCCAGAAAAGCGGGATAACGGGCCTGTTCGTTTTTCCAGGTATGATGCCAGTCCCCTTCTGCATCTTTAAAAGCCGACAGCAAAAAAGCCATATTCCGGACAGCTGCTTCCCGGTAGTCTTCCCGTCCGGTGGCAGCAAAAGCTTCCGCATAGGCGGTATTCATCAGGGCATTCCAGCCCAGTATTATTTTATCGTCCAGCAATGGCCTCACCCGCCCTGAACGGGCTTCGAGTAATCGCCGTTTACATTGGTCAAGCTTTTCCTGTATTTGCCTGGGATCGGCATTGATTGCCGCCGCAAAATCCGCCAGCGGCTTCCTGATCCAGGGTATATTGGTATGCTCCCAGTTCCCTTCAGCGCTGATATCATAAAAAGCGGCAAACAGTTCACCGTCTTCTCCCAGCAGGGCCTGAATTTCCTCCAGACTCCAGGTATAGTATTTCCCTTCCACCCCTTCACTGTCCGCATCCAACGCGGCATAAAAACCACCCTGCGGGGCCGTGAGCTCCCGCTCCACAAATGCCAGCGTTTCTTCCAACACCGACCGGTACCGTTGTCTGCCGGTCAGCTGATACGCTTCACATAAGGCCGATACCAGGAGCGCATTATCGTACAGCATTTTTTCAAAATGCGGGGCCAGCCATTCCGCATCCGTGGAATACCGGGCAAAGCCCCCACCCACCTGATCATAAATACCCCCGTCAATCATTTTATCCAACGATAATAAAGCCTGATCCAGTGCTTCCTTTTCCCCGGTGAAATGATAGTGACGCAGGAGGAACCGGATGGAAAAAGTCTGTGGAAACTTCGGGGCTTTTCCAAACCCGCCCCATTGTCGGTCTGCCGTCTTCATCAATTGCGTAAAACAGCTTTGCAAGGTATCAGCATTGAATAACGCGTCCCTGTCCGCAGGCTCCGTAATACCGAATGCATTGGCCTGCTGCAGGTGTTGCAACAGGTTCTCAGCCTGTGCATCCACTTCATGCCGCCGGTCCCTGAACGCCTGCACCACCCCCTGCAGGGTTTCTTCCCAGGAAGGGCGGTTAAAGGCCCGTTGCGGGGGGAAATATGTGCCCCCGTAAAATGGTTTTGCATCCGGCGTCAGAAATACATTGAGCGGCCATCCCCCGCCTCCGGTCATGGCCTGCACCGCATCCATGTAAATATGATCCAGATCGGGCCGCTCTTCCCGGTCAATCTTGATATTGATAAAATGCGCATTCATGAGCTGCGCCGTCTGTTCATTTTCAAAACTCTCCCGCTCCATTACATGACACCAGTGACAAGCCGCATACCCGATACTCACCAGAATCGGTTTATTTTCTGTCCGCGCTTTCTCCAAAGCCTCCGGCCCCCAGGGATACCAATCCACAGGGTTATGGGCATGCTGTAATAAGTATGGACTTGTTTCGTGAAGTAGCCGGTTGGTAAAAGAATGCATATGGCTGAAAAGAATGAATAATGAGTAATGAGTAATGAGCAATGAGTAATCAGTAGCTGTTGAACACGCTTAAAAATTTAGTGGCAGTTTTATAGAGGAAAAGGAAATGAATATGAATCAGCGGGAAAATATTTACAACGTTTAAGAGGTCTCTGCTCTGTATTGTCATTTCCGGAGCTACTCATTACTGATTACTCATCAACCATTGCTCATTTCTTCTTCGTCACCGACGCCAGAAACTGATCCAATGCTGCCACCATACTCGGGGTCTGTGGCTGGGGGGCTTTGATTTCGAGCTTTAAACCTTTCTCTTCAATAGCCCGGAAGGTATTGGTACCAAATGCACCCAGTACCGTGCCGTTTTGTTTGAATTTGGGCATATTATCGAACAGGCTCTTCACCCCGCTGGGTGTGAAGAAACAGATTACATCGTAATCCGTTTTGGTAAGAATTTCTTTTACATCACTGCTCACACTGCGGTACATAAAGGCCAGGGTGAATTCGCAGTTATTGGTCTTGAGCCAGTTTACAATATCATTATCCTGCTGGTTTTCCGAGCACACATACATGAACTTCTCGTTGGCCTTGTGCTTGTTGATCACCTCAAACATACTCTTGTTGGTACCATCCGCGCCATAAAACACTTTGCGTTTGCGGTAGAGTATAAATTTCTGCAGGTAAAGTGCCACCGCCTCCGTGATACAGAAGTATTTGGTATCCTGCGATACGCTGACTTTCATTTCCTCACACATGCGGAAGAAATGGTCAATCGCGTTGCGGCTGGTAAAAATGATACCGGTAAATTGCTGGATTTCTATTTTCTGTTTGCGGAAATCGCGGGCAGGTATGCCTTCCAGCCGGATGAAGGGGTGAAAATCAAGCTGCACACCATACTTACGTTGCAGCTCAAAATAGGGCGACTTCTCACTTTCAGGCCTTGGCTGGGTAATCAGAATTCGCTGTATGGTTACGGCCTTATCGGTGGCCTTTTTAACCCCATTTGTACTCATGTTCAATCGGCTAAAGTTGGGTGCAAAGTTAAGCGTTTCCACTGAAATAGACTAACAAAGCCTTGTAAACCAACAAAAGCGGAACTATTTCGAAGGCAATGAAGTACAAAAAGAAATGAAAGGGGCTGACTTTGACCTGATTACGTATCACGGCATAACTCAAAAACAGGCGGTAAATCAGCAGCCCGCCAATCAGGCACCAGGAAAGAGTGAGCCCAACACTGTACACATCACCGGTGGAGAAGGCCAGGATCAGCAGGAAAGGGAGCAGGAGGATCCCGATCATTTTATTGATGATAAAGACGATGAAAATATACGAGTTGGCCGCATACTGCATATTGAAAATCCAGCCGGCCAGTTTCAACCAGGCGAATTTGACAAAATAAGCTACCGCCAGTCCACCGATACAATACAACAGCAATAACCAGAAATCACCGGCCTTATTGAGGCCAAAATGAGAGAGCAAAAAACTGCAGTAGAAGCCGGCACTGACGGCAAAAAAACCATTCAGCAGTATAGAGGGCACCGGTGACTGCATCAGCTGTTCACTGATCTGCCTTTCTTTAAGCGTGGTGCGGAAAAAAAGCCGGAACAGATCCGTAAAATATTTGGGAAAGAAACGGCGCAGCAAAGCAAAAAAGAAAACTACAGCCACCAGGCAATAGAACAGCCATTCCTTACCCGGACGATCATGAGGCTCGCCCATAAACCGGGAAACAGCCGCTCCCCCACTGACGGGCTTAAAGGAAAATGGGAAAAAAGGATGATGTGATAAAATTTCCCACTGGATCGTCTGAACGGGAAACTGATCCGCCGGAACCAGCGCCCAACCAGTATCGTATAGGGGCCTGGCCGACACCGGATAAACTATTGGGAGCACCGGCACCGTATCCGCAGCGGGCAGGGTGTCCGCAACAGCTGCTCCTGTATCTGGTCTGGCCGGAACAGTATCCGCCGGCAACTGTGCGTTTACCGCATCAGGCAGCAGAAAAAACAGGACCAGTAAAGGGTAGATAAACTTCAATCCGTGGTTATTGTGTTGCAAAAATAATCCCGCAGGCAACGAGTCGCTGAATTGTTTTAAAAATAATTCACAAAGCCAAAGTGAATCTTGGACTGACGCAGATTCATCGGCGCGTCATTCCGCTTCCCCACGGCCCAGGCCAGGTTGAAAATACCGGCCTTTGTTTCAAAAGCCAGACCAAGTCCGGTTCCAAAATAGGTATAGTTGAGCGACTGCCCCAGTACAGTATTCTGCCCCCATCCCCCATCGGCCAGCACATAGAAATACGAATTGCGGGCCACCAGGTAACGAAACTCCGAAGTGGCAATAGCAAACCTCGACAGGTACTGGCTTTCTTCATCAAACCCCCGGAGCAGCTTATAGCCCCCCAGCTGGAACAGTTCATTCCGGAAAATACTGCCACTCTCAAACCAGCCGGCATTGATGGCGGTTTTAACCGTACTGCGCTTATTTCTCAGGGGGAAATACTTTGCCGCGGTGAGACGTAACCGGAACTGATAGGTTTTTAGTTTAACGGTATCATATAACCGGTCAAAATCATACCCGGGATCAGCCGGGTCTTTCAGCCCGAGAATGGCATTGTTCTTCTTCAGCTTTTTGGTACCGGCAGAGCCTACTATATGAAACTCATTCCCCTTTCTGGGATTGAGCCGGTAATCCGTATTGTTCAGTTCATAATCCAGTCCGATATTAAATGAAGAGAGGTCGCCCACATCCGGGAGACGGCGGTAATTCACCACAAAGGCGGAATCAATCCCTCCTTCACTGACAATGGTCTGAAACCGTTGAATAAACAGTTTACCCGATTGATTTTTACTGAGCACATATTGTGCACCCAGCTGCAGGTTTACATTCACAAAACTGCTGTCCTTACGAAACATATCAAAGGCGAAATCGAGACCAACCGGCGACCGCATAAAATACGGATGCTGATACAGGATATTTAACCGGGGGGATTTTACCTGCAACTGCTGCCAGTTGAGCCCGATGGTTTCCCCGGAACCCAGGGCATTCCGCAACAGGATATTGGCTTCACCGGTAAGCAAAAGTTTTTTGGATGACAGCTGGTCATTATTAGGCAGAAAGCCCACCAGTGCATTGACCTGGCTGCTCTTTTTTTGTTTCAGATAAAGATTCAGCACGGAACCCGTTCCAAGCATGCTGAGATCAAAAGGCCTTTCTTCTTCCACATATGTCAGCTCCCGGATCTTCTGATTAATCCGCATTAATTTTTCCTTACTATACCGGCTGCCGTTGGGCAGGTCGAGATAGCGTTGCAGATAGGTATTGGCCACTTTGGCATTCCCGTAAACCCGTATGCTGTCAATCTTATATAATGGGCCTTTATCCACCTGCAGCCTGGCCGATACACTGTCCTCTGTAAATTGCAGACTGTCCAGCCAGACTTTGGCAAACGGATACCCATTATTCTCCAGGTAGGCCAGGCATTTCTCCTGCCAGTTTTTTACCTGATCCATGTCCATGGGTTTTCCGGTAAAATTTTTCTCCCGCCAGCCAAGGGACTGTAACAAGGCGGGATCCACTCCGCGTGTATCCAGCCTGGCCCACTGATATCGTTCCCCTGTAAACAATACCAGGCGGGCAAATAAAGAATCATAGCTAAGGGAATCGATGGAGGCGGTAACATACCCTTTCCGTTGCAATAAGGATGGTAATCCGGACAGGTAGACGGTGCAGGCCGACCGGGAAGCAAAAACGGTTTCAAGTCCAAGTTGCGGATGAATCAGGGCCGAATCCTTATCTACATACCGTATATGCAGGATATATTTCTCCTGAGCGGATGTATTAATACACCCCAGCAAACATAACAGTACCGATATTTGCAGTCTGAATTTTCTCATGCGGTTTTTCACAGCATCTGCCGTTGAATGACCTGCTGCTAAATTATTCATTAAACAGTTACCATTGGCCGGCATCTATATTCATATTCCTTTTTGCAGGAGGGCTTGTCCTCCGAAAGTCAACTTTAAACCCTTTGCCTGATGGCCGGAATCTACATTCATATACCTTTCTGCAGGAGGGCCTGCCACTATTGCAATTTTCATTTCAGTACCTCCCTGCGGTATAAGAACGAACTGGTGGCCGCTTTATTGGAAGAGATCCGGATGCAAAAGGATTTTCCGGGCCTTGATCCCGTCAGCAGTATTTATATTGGCGGAGGCACCCCCAGTCTGCTGGAAACAGGAGAAATCCGGCAATTGCTGCATGCCATACATGCGCAGTTCAATGTGACGGCCGATGCGGAAGTCACGCTGGAAGCCAATCCGGATGATATCAGTGAGGAAAAACTAACCGGCTGGCAGGAGGCCGGTATCAACCGGCTCAGTATCGGCATCCAGAGTTTTTTTGAAGAAGACCTGCAATGGATGAACCGGGCCCATACCGCCACCCAGGCGATTACACAATTGCAACTGGCCCTGCAGTATTTTAAAAATATCACCATTGATCTGATCTATGGCACACCCGGCCTGACCCATGAAAAATGGAAGGCCAATGTGGAGCAGGCCATTTCGCTGGGTATCCCGCATTTATCCTGCTATGCATTAACGGTGGAACCCAAGACACCGCTGGATAAACTGATCCGCAACCACGAAAAAACTGATGTAAATCCGGATCAGCAATCAGAACAGTTTTTATTACTGATGGAATGGCTGGAAGCTGCCGGTTATGAACATTACGAAATATCCAACTTCGCGATACCCGGATCCAGGAGCAGGCACAATTCATCCTACTGGCAACAGCAACCTTATCTTGGCATCGGACCGGCCGCACATTCCTACAACGGACGCGAAAGGCAATGGAATATTGCGAATAACAATACGTATATCAGTCAGATTGCCGGGGGCCTGATCCCCTTTGAGAAAGAAATACTGACCGATGTGCAACGCCTGAATGAGAACACCATGACCTCCCTGCGCACGATGGAAGGACTCGACATGGGTATTTTCGATGAGAAACAGGCGGCCTTAATAAAGGCGGTTGCAAAAAAATACATTGACGGAGGACATATGATCCGTAACGGATCAAGGCTGCTGCTTACCCGGACGGGCAAACTGCTGGCGGACGGAATAGCCGCTGATCTTTTTATATAAGAAGAAAATCAGACAAGTACAGTCTCTATATACGAGAATCCTTCTGATGCTTTCACCTCTTCCCACAAAATTTTATAGATCGTTCCCGCAATGGGAATCGGCGACTGAAGAGACTGATTGATCACCCAGATACAGCGGGCCGCATTGTAACCTTCCGCCACCATGTTCATTTCCAGTTCTGCGGATTTTACCGAATACCCACGGCCAATCATATTACCAAACCGCCGGTTGCGGCTGTGCAGGGAGTAACAGGTTACCAGCAGATCGCCCAGGTAAACGGAAGCGGCATAATTGGGTGTTTTTCGGTGTGTGAGCGGATCTTCGCCATCATGTTCTCCCACGGTGATATGTTCCGCACCGAACTGACGCAGAAAACTGGCCATTTCATCGGCGGCATTGGCGATATATACACTGAGAAAATTATCTCCGTAATCAAGACCATGCGCCATCCCGGCCCCGAGCGCGTAAATATTTTTTAATACGGCGGCATATTGCACCCCGAGTATATCATGATTCACCACCGTGTTGATATAGTCCGTACTGAAATGTTCCGCAATCACGGCGGCTGTCTGTGTATCAATACCGGAAAACGTGAGATAGGATAATTTTTCTTCGGCCACTTCTTCCGCATGACAGGGACCGAGTACAGCAAAATAATCCTCCAGCCCCAAACCAAATTCCTGCTGCATATAATAATTCAGGAGGATATTACTGTCCGGCAACAACCCTTTAATGGCGGAGACCACTTTCTTTCCTTTCCAGTCTTCCGCGGTAAGACCGGTCAGGCTGGAAGCCGCATAAGCCGACGGGATAGCAATTACGAGTACATCTGATTCCCGCACCACTTCGCGCACATCAGCCGACAGACGGAGGCGGGATACATCGAAACGGGCTGAAGGCAGGTATTGCGGATTATGGCTTTTCTTTTTAAAATACGCAATGGTTTCCTCATTGCGGATCCACCAGTTGATCGTATGTCCTTTATCGGCCAGTATTTTTGCCAGGGCCGTGGCCCAGCTCCCGCTGCCGATGACGCCAAAACGCATAGAGTTAGTTTTTATTGAACTTGAAACAGATGTGAGATGTCAGATGACAGCGCCTCCTGTGAAAAGAAATGTTCCGGCAGACTGAAATCTAAACGCCTAAACACCTCAACTTCTCAACCTCTCAACCCTCACTTCTTCTCAAACAATTCTTCCCTCGTCACTTCCTTCACCTTCATACCGTCTTTCAGCTCCTTACTGACTGCTGCATAGGGTGCGGTAATTACTTTATCGCCTTCTTTCAGTCCGGAAAGAATTTCAATATAATTGATATCCTGTACACCTGTCTTCACCACCATTTTCTTCACAGTACCATCAGCCTGCAGAATAAAAGCCACTTCTTCCAGTTCGTCATTCTCCACGGTAACACCTTCCTGGTTCTGCTTATCGTTTTCATCCTTGCTTTCCTCTTTTTCCTTTTTCTTATCGGCCATACTCTGGTCACTGCCTTTTACACGCGCATTCACCGCGGCAATCGGAACAGCAAGCACATTATCCACCCGGCGGGTTTTAATATCCGCACTGGCATTCATACCTGGCCGGAAAGGAAAACGCTGGCCGCCCAGGTCGGCGTAAGAAGATTTATCCAGGCGGATGCGTACTTCATAGTTGGTCACATCATTGGAAGACGCCTGAGAACTGGTCTTGGTGCTGCTGGCAATCTTGGTTACCACACCTTTGAACTTACGGTTATTGTAAGCATCCACTTCCACATCGGCGGAATCGCCGATATTGATTTTTACGATATCATTTTCGCCCACATCCACGCGCACTTCCAGTACGGCCATATCAGCTACCGTCATCATCTCCGTACCCACATTAAAGCTGTTACCCGCCACGCGTTCCCCTTTCTTGATTTTCAGGGAGGAGATCACGCCATCCATCGGTGCCACCAGCGTGGCCCGGTTAAGATCCTTATTCGCTTTGCTGAGGCCTACCTGTGTACCTTGTACGGAGGCTTTCAGACTTTTGATATTCTGCTGCGCCGCATTGAAATTGGCCTGGGCCGATTTGAGTGTGGTTTCAAACTGTTCAAACTCCGATTTTGAAATCACTTTATCATCAAACAGTTTTTTATTCCGGTTATAGCTCTGCTGGGCCATATCCAGACTGGCCCGGAGGGCTTCAATAGCCGCCTGGCTGTTATCCACGGAGGCAGCGGACTGATTGACCCGGGAAGCCGCTTCATCGCGCTGCAGGGCATAAATATCGGCATAGATACGCGCCAGCACCTGGCCTTTCCGTACACTGTCGCCTTCCTCCACATTTAGTTCGGTGATTTCTCCGGAAATATCCGGACTGATTTTTACTTCCACTTCAGGATATACTTTGCCGCTGGCATTCACGGTTTCAATAATGGTCCGTTTTCCGGCTTTTTCTACAGCCACTTTGACTGTTTTATCTTTTCCGCCCGCGATTTTTGCAATAATAAAAATCCCGCCCAGTACGCCCAGCACAATCAAAAACCATTTCAGTTTCTTATTCATCTTCGGTTGTTTTAAAGTTTTAATCCCTGCCCTTTGTAGAACTCAAGCAGTTTCATTTTGAAAACATAATCATATTGTGAATACAGCGCCTGGATCTTTGCCCGTTGCAGATTGGTCTGACTGGAAACGAGATCATACGCGGATAATAAATTCTGCTCATACCGTTTGCTGGCATACGAATAGGCTTTCTCTGCGGTCTGCTGTGCTTTTACATCGGCATTGTATTTCTGAATAGCCGCTGACGCGTCATTATAAGCTTTATAAATATCCTGTTTGAGTTGCAGATCGCCCTGTTCTTTCTGTAATTCCTGGAGTTGCAGACTTACTTTGGAACGGCTCCAGCTGGTCTGCGCGGCTTTGCCATTGAATATCGGTACACTGATTCCCAGACCCACACTCTGACCGAAGTTGGTGTTAAACTGCTTCGGGATACTGCCGGGTTTGTAATAGCGTACCACGGTGGACCCCTCCGTATAATTCGGTACTTCCACGGCATAATAGGTACCGTTTACATCGGCCCTGGCACCTGAATTGGTATACCCGGTAAGCACCTGGTTATAGATGGCCCTTTTAAAATAAATCGCACTGGTGCTGAGATTGCCAAAAGCGCTGATACTGGGATAAAGCCCGGCTTTTGCGACAGCCACATTTTTTTGCGCAGCCTGTATCCGAAGTTCATTGATTTTTTGCTGCGGCATAAATTTAATGGCCGACGCATATACCACTTCCGGCAGCAAATCGGCAATCGGATCTACAGGAATGAGACTGACCGGCGGGGTTACAATATCGAATTCCTTTGCCGCATCCAGATTCAGCAATGATTTCATCTGGAGGACAAACTGCACGGCCGATGCCTGGGCGGTAATCAGGGAGGAACTGTCCCGGGCCAGCTGGGCTTCCAGTTCGGCCGCATTCAGTTCGGGTAATGATCCGGCTTCCACCCGGCGACGGGTATTCTCCAGCTGGGCCTTTGTCAGCTCCACCTGTGCCGCCGCTATATTGGCCTGTTCACGGGCCAGCAGTATCTGCAGATACGCCACGGCCACATTCAGGGAAATATCATTCTGTATCTTTTTTGTCTGCTCCTTATCCGCTTCCCAGGTCAGCCGGTTGGACTCAATGGTGTTCTTACGGGAGAACCAGTTAAACACCGTTACACCGGCCTGTAACTGCATGCCGATATTCAGGAAATTGTTATCCTCGAGTACCCCGGTAGTGGGGTTCTCTGAGCGGCCCAGGCGGTATCCCAGACTGCCGCTGTAATTAAAGGAAGGAAGCTGACCCGCTTTGCTCTGATCATACGTGAGTGCGGAAAACCGGGACTGCAGGTCTGTCTGCCGGACTGAAATATTGTTTTTAACCGCATGATCCACACATTGACGCAGATCCCATTTATCCTGGCTCCGGGCAACTGAAAAAATCAGAAGAACCAGTGCCAGATTGAAGCTCTTTTTCATATAGTGCAAAAATAGACGGATTTACCGGCTGTTGCCATGATTTTTGACAAACGGCAGCCGGCTCAGTTTCCCGGTTGGTATTTGCGGTGGTAAAACAGAAAATACAGTCCCAGAAAAAGACCCAGGAGTCCGGAACCAATCAGTGCCGCGTCTACATCCTTGATGACCACCCCAACGGCTATCATAAAATAACTGAATACAAAAAAGCCGGCCAGCAGGGGTGTAAATCGGTTCCAGGTACCAGTGATCTCCGCTTCCCGCTGTTTCCGCTTCCGGAGAATAAATAAAGTGGCGGCTGAAGTACTCATGCCGATACTGTCCAGGAACATGGTAAAATTGAGGATATTGTCCACGCCCTTTCCGAAGAATGTGACTATGATAGTAATCAGTGAGAAAATCACCAGTCCGGGCACCAGGGCTTCTGTCTTCGGATGCCGGTAAGAAAATATTTTGGGAAATACCCGGTCCTGACTCATGGCATACATGACCCGGGGATTACTCATCAGCAGGATATTCACATAAGCCAGTACCGAGAGGAACATCAGCGCATCAAATACTTTTCCTCCGGCCTTGCCAAACCAGGCTTCGCATAACAGGGCGCCGATGGCAGAAGCATTTTTCATTTTCTCATACCCGATCACTTCCACATACGCCACATTGATGAGCAGGTAGAGCAGGATCACAATGATGATTCCGATAATGATCCCTTTGGGTATTATACGGGTTTCTTTTACCTCCCCGCCGAAATTGATTGTCTGCTGGTAACCGCCATAGGCGAAACAGACCGGTATCAGGGAAATCACAAAAAGGGAAAAAGCGCTTTTATCATTTAAAGTAAACAGGGGCGATCCTTCCTCGTAACCATGTGGCTCAATCACCACCCCTTTGAATAAAGCCGAAATCAGCAGCACCATCAATCCCACTTTGATAATAATGAGAACATTCTGGGTACGGCTGCTGGTTTTTAATCCAAACAGATTAACCACAAAGAAAATGGACACGGCACTGATCGCCACCACGGCATTGAACAGGATACCGCTGGGTTTACCATACAGCAGGTCACTCACATAATCCGCCCCGATCAGGGCCACCACTGCAAGAGAAGCCGCATTGCTGATCAGGATAATCGCATTGACGGAAAAACCAACCGATGGATGATAACATTCCGCAAATACTTTATAGTAACCACCCATGGCCGGTAAGCGTTGCCCGATTTCGGCATAGGTCAATGCCCCGCAAAGGGCTATCAGTCCACCGGCCACCCATAACAGAAAAAAAATACTGCTGGTACCGGAAGTGGCAGCCACGGAAGCCGGATTCCGGAAAATCCCCATCCCGATAACCAGGCTCACCACAATCAGACTTATATCGATCAGGTTGAGTTTATTCTTTGCCGTCATAGCCGGAAAGATACAACTAAAAGGCACTACCTTTACCGGTTTGAATCATGCTTTCTATGTATAAAACCGGCCTGCTTTTTTCTCTTTTGTTTGTCACTTCAATGATAAACGCGCAGGAATCTGCCGGCGACAGCAGCCAGACACTGGACGATGTAGTGGTCCGTGCTTTTGAACAAAACCGGAAACACCGGCTCAGTACAGCCGCTGTCAGTATCCTTGATTTCAGCAATGCCGACCGCCATAATAAACTCTCGCTTGTCCATGGATTTAATGCAGTACCCGGTGTACGGATGGAGGAAAGAAGTCCGGGCAGTTACCGTCTCAATATCCGTGGCAGTTCGCTCCGTTCCCCTTTTGGTGTACGCAATGTAAAAGTGTACTGGAATGAAATTCCCGTTACCGATCCCGGCGGCAATACCTATTTCAACCAGTTTGCCCTGAATAACTTTTCATCTATGGAAATTTATAAAGGACCCGCCGGCAGTATGTATGGTGCCGGCACCGGCGGACTGGTGCTGATGAATTCTTTCACCCGCTGGCGGCCGGGGATCAGCCTGGAATACCTGAAGGGTTCTTATCATACGGATGTCCTGCTGGCCACAGTACAATACGGGGAAAAACAAAACCGCAACCAGCTGACGGTGGCACATAACCAGGGCGATGGCTACCGCATACAGTCAGCCATGAGACGGGATAATATCAGCTGGATTTCACAACTGAAATTGTCAGACCGGCAACAGCTGACGGCCTCCTTCTTATATACAGATCTGTATTATCAGACACCGGGTGCCTTAACGGCCACCGAATACAAATCGGATCCGCGGACAGCAAGACCGGCGGCGGGCGGATTTCCATCAGCCGTCAATGCCCGGGCCGCTATTTTCCAGAAAACACTCACAGCAGGATTCAGTAACCAGTTTGCATTCAGTGCCCGGTTTAAAAACACCACCACCCTTTACGGTGCTTTTGCCCAGATCCGCAATTCAGCCATCCGTAATTATGAACGAAGAAATGAACCCGGGTATGGAGGACGTACCGTATTCGTGTATAACCAGTCATTGGGCAATCCTGCATCAGCAAATGATTTTCAGCTGGTGGCCGGCAGTGAATTCCAGCAGGGACTATTCAATACACAGGTTGCCAGGAACCGGAATGGCAACCCGGATACCTTGCAGACCAATGATGATATCAACTATAGTTCTTTCTGTTATTTTATACAGGGTGATCTGCAATTGCATAATAGCTGGTTGCTGACGGGGGGCATCAGCCTCAACCGATCCGCTGTCTCCATCACCCGGCTAAGCCGCTACCCGGTGATGACTCAAAAAAGAATATACCGCAATGAACCGGCACCGCGACTGGCACTGAAGAAATTCATCAATGATTATTTCTCCCTCAAAGCCACCTTGTCCCGGGGTTTCTCACCGCCCACTGTGGCAGAACTGCTGCCATCCACCGGCGTTATCAGCACCGGACTGGAAGCTGAAAATGGCTGGAACCATGAACTCACCGCCCAATATGCCTTGCCTGGCAACCGGCTGCAGGCTGAAATCACCGGGTATTATTTCCGGTTGAAGGAGGCGCTGGTGCAACGCCGTGATCTGTCCGGAGCTGACTATTTTGTCAATGCCGGAGATCTGCGCCAGTCGGGTATAGAAGCACAGGTGGATTATACGCTTTCGTTCACCAACGGGAAGTTAGACCGCTTACTGGTACGGGGCGGATATACGTTTAGCCATTACCGTTATGGATCTTTTATAAAAGGGGCTGACGATTTTTCCGGCAAGACAGCTCCTTCCGTCCCGTCGCACAGTTTTTCCCTGCTGGCTGACCTGACGGCGAAAAAAGGATTTTACCTGAACTGTACCGTTTATAGTACGGGCCGTATATTCTTAAATGATGCGAATACGGTTACTGCCGCCGCCTGTCAGTTGCTGGGTGCCCGGTTGGGTTGGAAAAAAATCTGGAAAAAGAAATACGTACTGAATCTGTATACCGGAGCCGATAACCTGCTGGATGAACAGTACAGTCTGGGGAATGATATCAATGCGGCAGCCGGCCGTTTTTTCAACGCAGCTCCGCGGAGAAATTATTATGCGGGTATCGCGCTGCAGTGGCTCAGGGATGGGAAAAATTAAACGGGCATTCCAGGGTAAGCAATACCGCATCCTGCCGCAGGGCCATGGTCCTGGTTTCTTGTGTATTCCAGATGGCCAGGCCGTCCCTTGCCTGAAGCATACGCCCCTCCACCTCAAACAGCCCTTCGATCACAAATACAAAGAGCCCGGCATTTTCGTTGCGGGTACGATACATCGTTTCGCTGTTCGCGGTAAATTTTCCAAGTGACAAATGCCAGCCCTTTACTGTTCCAAGATCTGGCATGGCAGCAATCCGCATCAATACATTCATAAAGCGGGTCAGGTTATACCCTGCCATAGCAGGTCCGGACTCTCTTGTGCCGGCTTTTCTTTTTATCAGCAACTGCAGATAGCCCGCGTTGTGCAGGCGTGAAGTGTTCAGCATAACATATTTTTCACCGGCTGACAATGGTATCACCAGTACCTGCGAACCGGCGATGCCTGTTGTATTACCGTCGGGTAATAAACATTCCAGCGTACCCGACAGTGGCAAAACGATCAGGGAAGCATCCGACTTTACCATATGTTCCACCTGTTGCCCGGGTGCCAGTAATTCATCATCCATTCGCAACAGGTCTCCGAAGGCGGTTGTATGTTCATTGTGAAAAGTATCACCGGTAAGCGTATGCAAACTCCGGTAAACCGGCGTCTCCTCCTTTCCTCTTTGTCCGGCCAGGAATATTTTAGCGGCTGTGTTACGGATCATCATTTTCATTTAGTCTGTGCTGAAACAAAAAGCGGGCCGGAAGAAGTGGGGTACGGACGACAACAGAAGACCATTGCCTGTTTTTTCCGGACTGCTTATCACAGTTGTTTAATAGGTGAATAAAGGGGTTTCGGTAACTGTATATATTGGTTTTTCAATTTTGTTAAAAATAGGGCCCTGTGGAAACAAGGCCCGGCTTTCATCTAACTGCCCGACAAATAAATAAGGTATTATTTACTGCTATGTCGCGGGTATAGGACAGAAAAAGGCAAGCCGCGTTTAGTATGTACCGGTAAATGCCTTCAATGTCCCGGTAAATCGTTTTTACTTTTTCTAGTACCGGATTTTCGGGCATTTCATCATATCTTTTTTCCCGGTACGGTAAACAATACCTATTGAATAATTGAGATAATGGTCTTTTTTTGCCGGATTGGCCGACTGACTGAATCCATCCAGGTAATCGGTATACCCGAGCCGGTACGATGCTTCTGCATTTACAGCCAGCCGGGGTGTAAAAAAGTACTTCACCCCACCCCCAATGGGAATCACCGGAATCAGCCGGGGCACACGGTGTGCCGTATCCGCTGCCAGACCGGAGAAAATGGCTGATGTTTCCGGATCAAAATAGGATGTATTCAATCCGCTCCAGTCGCGCTTTATACGGAGAAAGGCAAAGCCGGCACCGGCAAATAAATACGGGGAAAATCCCTTATCCGTATAGTTACGGTGCAACGGATTCCAAACCAGTTGCCCGGTAAACTCGGTTACGGGCGAGGAGAAATTAAAATTACGTTGCTGCCTGTATTCGGGAGAACTGTATAATGCATCATCTCCTTTTAAACGACCGCGCAGAAAATTTGCACGGATGGAAAACGACGAACTGATCAGCCGGCTGGCATGAAGTCCAAAGGCAAACCGTTGTGTCCTGAATGAACCCAGCCGTTCCGGTGTGAGATCTCCCTGGTAAACGGTAAATCCAAGATTAAGCCCGAATTCATACTTCGGGTTGTTTTGCTGCGCTGAAAGTTGAGCCGTCATGCAGACGGCAATGGCCATAGCCAGGGTTTGTTGTTGTACTCGCTTCATCGGACAATTTTTTTTGGTGTTTAAATCTCCGGGCAGAAGCGACACAGCTTGTAATTCCGCAAAGCGGTTACGAATAAATAATACGGCAGATGATATATAAGAAACGGGGAATCCGCCTGTTCAGTACATGCAGATTGTTAAAGAAATGCTGAAATAAATCTGGCAAAAAAATGACGGATACCGGTTAAACCTTTTTCCATTCATCAATAAAATAATGATAGCTGTCACTTACCGGCAACATGGTACCGTTTGACATCCGGACTTTTTTTCCCTGTACGGCTTTTACTTTCCCGGCAGCCACGATATAGCTCCGGTGAATACGGCTGAATGAAGCGGGAGGAAGCTTCTCCAGCATTTTTTTCAGTGTGAGCAAGGTCATCACCGGCTTCCCTTGGTCCAGGTGAATCCGGATATAATCCTCAAGACTTTCGATATAGATAATATCAGCCAGCGGGATTTTTACCAACCGGTATTCTGAAAAAACAAAAACAGCTTCGGGTGCCTCTTGTTTTTCCTGGTGTTGTTTCCAGGCGTAAAATTCCTCCGCTTTATGGACCGCCTTTTCGAATCGTTCATATGAAATGGGTTTCAGGAGGTAATCCACCGCATCCAGTTCAAAACCATCCAGGGCAAATTTTTTATGGGCGGTGGTAAAAATAACCATCGGCGGATGAGCCAGTGAACGCACGAGATCCAGCCCGGAGATATCCGGCATATTGATATCAATAAAGAGCAGCTCCGTGCCCTCCTGTTCCAGGTATTCCTTTCCCTTCACGGCATCTTCGAAACAGCGGGTAAGCTGCAGTCCGGGTATCCTCGATATATATTCCTCTAACAGCAGGAGTGCCGGCGGTTCATCATCTATTGCAATACAGCGTATGGGCATGGTTAAAATTTATCGGGTTGAACAGTGAGGCTGACTGTAAAAAATCCATCGTCCTCCCGGATGGAAAGACTGTGCCGGTCCGGATATAAATGCAGCAGACGTTGTCGTGCATTGGATATACCAATACCGTTGCGGTCTGCATGCGATTGTACCGCGAATAATTTATTCCGGCAAAAGAATCCGATTCCGGTTTCACGCGCTTCCACCCGGATATCGATTGTTGCCGCTTCATGATTACTGACGCCGAACTTAAATGCGTTCTCCACAAAAGTCATCAGTAATAAAGGGGCAATGGGCCAGGTACCGGTTTCCCCGGACACGCTGACTTCCACGGTTGTTTTGGCGCCCAGCCGCATCCGTTGCAGATCAATATAATCATCCATGCAGCTGATTTCGCTTTCCAGCGGTACTTGTTCGGAACTGATTTCGTCGGTGATATATCGCATGATATTGGAAAGCTTCAATACCGCCTCCGCCGCTTTATCATTTTTCACCATCACCATCGAATAAATATTATTCAGGGTATTGAACAAAAAATGCGGATTGATCTGGGCCTTCAGAAACGCCAGTTCGGCATTTACTTTTTCCGTTTCCGCCTTCAGTGCCCGTTGCTCGGTACTGCGCCATTCCCTGATAATACAAAGGGCCAGGCCCAGTGAACAGATCATGACATACAGGATAATACTCACGATATCCAGTTTGAATCCTGATTGGGGTTCACCGGAAGACGGCATCGGTCCCTCAGGTGAAAAATCAGGAGGAAAGCGATCCATCATTTCCGGAGGCGGTCCGTCCATGGTACGCTGCATAAAATTCACCATCAGCCCGTCAAACGGTTTCAAAAAATAAACGATCAGCAGCATCCCGGTAATAATGGAGGCATAGAGCAGGTATTTTTTTTGCAGGTATAGCCGGGGAACCAGGATTTCCGTATTGAAATAATAAACAAACAGGTATATGACGGCAAAAATCAGAAAGGCCGGGGAGCCGAAAACAGCAGACAGGATCAAACCCGGATGCGCATTGTACAGGAACCCGATCAGCAGGCCAAAAAAAAGCAGCCAGCCGATTACATGAGCAAGAAGGGGCAAAAGTTTTTCGCGCGACATACTGCAAAGAAAGAAATATAATCCGGAATTGTCCGCATGTACCGGCCGGCGGGCCGCTTGTACAGATCAACACATCCTGTTAATAACTCTTTCCTGCTGAATCCGGAAGCTTATTACTTTTGCACCGACTTTGGTTCTCCCGCCTCATGCGGGGGATTAAAAGGGAAATCCGGTGCAAGTCCGGTGCTATCCCCGTAGCTGTAAAGGAAAGTGAATGGAGAATAGAAAATGGAGAATGGGTTGACCACTCCGTTTATTCAATCATTCCTTAGCTGTTGCAAATCCACTATTTCGCCGATGCGGAATGGGAAGGTGCGGCGAATCCTGAGCCAGAAGACCTGCCAGATCACAGTAACATAATTCGGCTTTCGGGTGAAAGGCTTGAAGATATCAGCGTGTAAGGGCACACTTTTATTTTCATTTTTTATTCTCGGAAGCAGTCACACAAAATTCATTGTAAAATGAAAAGACATTTTTTTGTGCTGGCTGCTGCAATGATCAGCAATCAGCTATTGGCCCAGCAGGACAGCACCCTGCTCGAAGAAGCGGTGGTGACCGCCAACCGGTATCCTGCTAAAACTTCACTGACCGGAAAAGTAGTCACCGTTATCTCCAGGGCCCAACTGGAACAGAGCGGCAGCAAAGATCTCTCGCAGGTATTGAGTGAACAGGCGGGAATTTATATCGCCGGTGCCAACAGCAATACCGGGAAAGACAAAAGTGTGTACCTGCGGGGCGGCTATGTATCGCATACACTGATTACCATTGATGGCATTCCTGTGTACGACCCTTCCGGTATCGGCGGCAATTTTGATATCCGCAACCTGTCGCTGACACAGATCGAACGCATCGAAATCCTGAAAGGGAGCCAGTCCACTTTATATGGCAGTGATGCCATTAATGGTGTAATTAATATCATTACAAAATCCGGAAAGGGGAAGGTTGTCAATAAACCAACGGCCAATGCCGGTGCCAGCTATGGCAGTTATGGCACATTACGGGTACAGGCAGGTGTAAACGGACTAACCGGTAAAACAGATTATTCCGGGAGCTATTCTTTTGTCCGCAGTACCGGCATGAATGAAGCGGTCCATACCGGTAATTTTCCGGAAACGGATAAAGATGATTACCGCCAGCATAATTTTCAGGCAGCGGCCGGTTTCTCCCCGGTGAAAAGGTTGTCTGTAAAACCATTTTTCCGGTTCAGTAAAATCGATGGCGCCATTGACCAGGGCGCGTTTACCGATGAACTGGACTATACCTATCAGCAACAAAGCTGGCAGGCCGGACTACGGACGGAATGGATAAAAAATCAACATCGCTTCACCCTGCTGTACCACTACAACGATGTAAGCCGCCGGTATACGGATGATTCAGTGAAAAGCCGCAATGGTTACGACACCTGGGCAGAAGGGAAATATACCGGAGGTGAACATTTTGCCGACCTGTTCTGGGTCATGAAAAAAAATCAGTCCTTCACCATTACCGGAGGCCTCGACTTCCGGTCCTCCCTTTCAGATCAGCAGTTTTCTTCCGTCGGATTCTTTGGCCCCTTTGGCAGTACGTACAGCAAAGACAGTTTACGGCAGCAACAGGGGGCTGTCTATGCCGCATTGAACTGGAACCTGCCTTCCGGTTTTAACCTGGAAGCCGGCAGCCGTCTCAATCTGCACAGTGAATATGGCCCCCACCCTGTGTTCTCACTGAATCCATCCTGGCTGCTCCATAAAAAAGTGAAACTGTATGCGAATCTTTCTTCTGCCTACCGAACGCCTTCCTTATATCAGTTGTTTTCCGAATACGGCAATGCGGCGCTGCAACCGGAAGCGGCCGTGACCACGGAAGCCGGTGTGCAATATTATTCACCGGATAATAAATGGACAACCCGTATCACCGGGTTCAACCGTCAGGTGAAAGACATCATCTTTTTTTATTACAACAGCAGTACATTTCAATCGCAGTATATCAACCAGGACCGGCAGCACGATTTTGGACTTGAATTGGAAGCCAGTTTGCAACTGAATCAACAAAGCAGCCTGCGTGCATGGTACAGTTTTACAGATGGAAAGATCAGCACAGTAACGGGTGGCAAAGACACCAGTTATTTCAACCTGCTCCGTCGTCCGCGCTCCGCGGCCGGTATACAAGGCAGTACCCGGATCGCGAAGCGGTGGCTGCTGAACAGTACCGTTCAATGGAATGGAAAACGGGAAGATGCCTATTTTGACAATACAACTTTCAGTACGGTAAAAGTCACATTGAAAGCGTATGTCCTGTGGAATCTGTATCTGGAGTATGGCCAACCCGGTAACAAATTGAAACTATTTGCTGATCTGCGCAATATCACCAACAGCAGGTATACCGAAATCTCCGGTTTTAATACAGCCCGTTTTAATGCCTATGCCGGCTTCCGGTATACCTTCTGATGAACGAAAAGCCTCTCAAACATGAATATAAAACCTGTCCCCGTTGCGGGGCAGGTTTTGAATGTAAAGCCGGCAGTATCCTGCAATGTCAGTGTTACGGGATTGTGCTGCCAGAAACAGTACAACAAAAGATAGAACAACAATACCGTGATTGCCTCTGCCGGCATTGCCTGTTGCAGTTGCAGGCGGAAAAGCAACCGGGAAATCAATAACCGGTATACCCTGCAATAACTACCTTCGCAGAAACCAGCGGATATGCAATTCAATTTTCAGGAATTTCTGACCCTTACGTTCACGCTATTTGCCGTAATTGATATAGTGGGTTCCATCCCCATGCTTATTTCCATCAGGCAGAAATCAGGCTCTATCAATCCCTGGAAAGTGACCCTGATATCCGGGGTTCTGATGACCCTGTTTTTCTTTATGGGCAAGCCATTCCTGAATGTGCTGGGGGTGGATATCCGGTCCTTTGCGGTAGCGGGTTCCATTGTGATTTTCATCCTGGGGCTGGAAATGATCCTGGGCATTGAATTTTTCAAGCCCGAGCAGGGAGTTCCCAGTGGCACAGTGGTGCCGATTGCCTTCCCCCTGATAGCCGGTAGCGGTACCCTGACCACGATTATGTCGCTCAAAGCCACGTTTGAGCGGACCGATAAGAATGAATATATGATCCTGCTGGCCATTCTGGCCAACCTGGTAGTGATCTTTCTGGTCATCCGGTCCCTGAATCTTATTGAAAAAGTGCTGGGAAAAGCCGGATTAATGGCGGTGAGAAAGTTTTTTGGCGTAATTTTGCTGGCCATTGCCGTAAAAGTGTTCGCGACCAATGCACCAGGATTGATAAAGTGACCCACGGCCTCGTAGTACAATGGATAGTATAAGAGTTTCCGAAGCTCCAGATCCTAGTTCGATTCTAGGCGAGGCTACATCCGCACTAATTTAACGGGAATTAAAAAAACAGAAAACCTTACGAAGTCATTGACTGATAAGGTTTTCTGCGTTTAAGTACTCTTTTTAATTCCCGTGAACTCCCGTTAATTCGTTTACGGTTTTGTTTACGGTTTTTTTAAGAAACCTAAAAACGACCTTTGTATGGTGAGTATCCCGAGTATTGCTGTGGTGATGAACTGGAGGAATGAAAACAATAAATCCGGGCTGTATCCGGTGCATATCCGTATTAAGCAAGGGAATTTTGCACGGTATTACCGTGTCCCAACTCCAATCAAAATAAGGCATGATCAATGGACCGGTAAAGAAGGTACCTGGATCAAACCCAATCACCCCTTCGCCTTTGAGATCAATAATAAGATCATCGAAATCAAAGGACTCATTAACGAGTACATCAAACGCATGGTCAACTTCAGCAAGCCGGTAACCGTTGAGGGGATCATTGCAGGTCTCACCAATAAAGGGGATAATAAAAGTTTCCTGGACTTCATGCAGCGCTATATCACCCGGCCGCCTGAAAAACTCGAACCTAACACTATTAAGAAATACGCTACTACGCTTACTCATTTAAAAAAGTTCAGAAAGCAAATCTTCTTTGCGGAAATTGACAATACACTACTCCGGGATTTTAGCCGCTTCATGCAATCGGAACTGGAACTCGGCGGTGCTGCCACCAAGAAATACCTGGAAGCATTCAAAAAAGTGATCCGTCATGCCCGCAGGGAGAATTATATATCGCCGCAACAAATGGAATTTCTGTTTGATGGATTAAATGTCCGGGTACAAAAAGCAAAAAGGACCTTTTTGGATTTACAGGAAGTCAGGAAATGGAAAGCCCTGACATTTACAGAAAACCAACAACACCTGGAACGTGACCGGGATATGTTCCTTTTTCAAATCTATACCGGGTATTATTTTAAAGACCTATTGATATTTACCAAGGATCACCTGCAGATGGATGAAGAGTATGGGCATGTAATACTCGGTGCAAGAGATAAGAACGGTAACCAGACGATCATTCCACTTTTTAAGTTCCCGTATGCGCAAACAATCCTAGAGCGTTACCGATCAAGGTCAACTGATAAGTTGGTATTCGATAAGCAATACCTGGTCGAAGAACCTGTCTACAACCGGAACCTTAAAGAGATCGCAAAGATGGCCGGTATCCATAAAAATATTACCAATAAGGTCGCCAGGCATACAAACGCCCAACTTTGGATAAGGTACGGAGCCGAAGGTGCGGTACTTTCAAAGATGATGGGGCATACCAAGCAGGAAACTACAAGGAACTATTACGATGTTAACCTCCCAGAAATTGTGGAAGGAACAAAACGGGTGGATTTTGGGGCAATGGGGATCTAGGTTTTAAGTAAAATACAGGAAGATTAATAGTAAGTGTAAATACCTATTTCGAAAATAATTCGACTTTAGCAAAACATCCTATTTTTAATACTCCATTTTTTATCTAAAGTCATCGTTCAATGTATATTCAAAGTATCGGCCTGCAAGGATTCAGAAACTTCCATGACGAATCAATTGAGTTTAAGGAAGGAGTAAATGTTATTATAGGTCACAATAATGCTGGGAAGACAAATCTTTTAAAAGCACTTTCATTGCTTTTGGACAACAAAAGTAGCCGTCGACTTGAAGTAGATGATTTCAATAAAAATATAGATTTCGCCGAATTAAAGGCCACCCCGCCCAAAATAACTATTACGCTAACTATTGTTCAAAGCCCGGGAGAGGATCTAATGGGGGATGACTTGGTAACTGTAGCACCGTGGCTTATTGAACTTAAGGAACCATATACCGCTATTTTGACCTATGTCTTCTTTTTACCTGAGTCAGAACACGGAGTGTTTGTAAACGAAATGGCCAAACTCCCCGATGGTGATAGAAAAGGCTATTGGCTAAAATTGAAACATGAATTTCTACGGAAATATGTTCACAAAATATATGGAGGTAATCCTGATCTCCAAAATACAGCAGACGCAGAAGTACTCAATAAATTTGATTACCAGTTTCTTCATGCAATTCGTGACGTGGAACGTGATATGTTCACCGGTAGGAATACTCTTCTTCGCGAGATAATCGATTTCTTCATGGACTATGAAATAAAAAATGATGGAGCGAAATCAATCGCAGATAAAATCCAGGAAATTACTGCCCATAAACTTGCCTTCTCCGCAGGAGCGCAGACTTTAATCACTTTGCTTCGTGCCCGAATGGAAAAAGGTCGCGAGCATATAATGAAATATGCAGAAGATACAGGCGCATCTTTTAATAGCGCAAAACCCGAATTCGACGGTCAGTTATCCGAGGTCGAGCTCTATTCTGCCTTGCGTTTAATTATCTCATATAATACCGGCATTGAAATTCCCGCTACTCATAACGGACTCGGATATAATAATCTAATCTATATGTCGCTGCTTTTAGCAAAAATGCAAGTCGACACCAATGGAGATTATCTTGGGAGTAATGCCAAAGTTTTCCCGGTACTTGTAATTGAAGAACCTGAAGCCCATCTTCACCCATCACTTCAATATAAATTTCTAAAATTTCTGCATGGTAATACAAACCAAAAAGCAAGGCAGGTATTTATTACTTCTCATTCCACAAATATTACAGCCGCTGTCGGATTAGATCAGATCATTTGTTTGCATACACTATCCGACGGAAAATTAAACGTGGGTTATCCCGGTCGCGTATTTACCGATGACGAGGCAGGCAAAAGCTCCAAGGCATATGTTCAACGTTTTCTTGATGCCACCAGGTCTGATATGTTATTTGCAAGGAACGTCATTTTGGTTGAGGGAATAGCCGAACAGTTACTTCTTCCTACACTTGCAAGATGTAACAACAAAAGTCTAGAGGACACCCATACCACAGTAATAAATGTCGGAGGCAGATATTTCGAGCATTTTCTAAAGTTATTTGACAGCTCAAAACCCCTTACTATCCATAAAAAGGTCGCATGCATCACTGATAGAGATCCGACAAGAAAAAAAATCGGCACGGGAGACAAGGCAAAGAAATGTTATCCATTTGAATTTGGACAAGACGCTACATACGAGTATGCAACACATGCAACAGCATTGGTCACAACACACGCGACCCATCCTAATATTCGTTTTTTTTCAGAAGATTCCGATTATGGTAAAACGCTGGAATATCAATTGATGTTTACAAATCCTGGTAGCTCGCTTCTGATTACTGAAAGCACGATTAACCAGGCAGAGTTAACTGTTCTTTTTAAAGCATATACAGACGGTCACGATGTGGCTTATGTTGCAGCAAATGACCTGATGATCAAAAGCGAAGAGAATGATCGTATTCTTTCATCATTAGCGGGTTGTAATGGCGCAGCTTGGGACGAGCCAGCTAAAATTAAATCTTTACTCTCAGCAAGATATCTTAACAGCGTGGGCAAAGGTGGAAACGCACTTGAATTAGCAGATAAGCTTGAAAAGAACCTCAAGGCTGATCCCGCATTACCTTTTACAGTTCCTGATTATCTAACTAATGCAATTAACTGGACATGCCCATAGAGATCATTGACGCCGATTATTTGTTAACTGATACCGAAAAACATTTTAAAGTTTTGGCAGGACCGGGTGCAGGTAAGACCCGTTTCCTAACTAATCATCTCAGAAATCTTCTTAATAATTCCAAAAGGTTGAAGATTCAAAGGAGAATTGCTTGTATCACATTTACCAATGTCGCAACTGAAACAATCTTAAAGCGAGTAGGTGATCATGGAGGAAGGCTAGAGATAAGTACAATACATAGTTTTTTGTATAAATACATCGTGAAGCCCTATGTCCATTTAATTGCAGCAGAATATGATCTGGATGCGAAGGAAATAAATGGACATGACGATATTCTATTTACTGGTTATAAATTTCTACAGGAGTGGAAAGCGGCGACAAAACAAACCTATCTTGATGATAAGGATGTCGTAAAGGCTTTTGAGAGATTAAGATGGAAGTTTGATGGGGCTGGCAATTTAATAACGTCGCCTCCTTTCCCACAAAAATCCGGACAGTATAATTTTAGGACAGAAGGTTATTTAGTATATAAAAAGATGGTGTGGAAACAAGGCTTACTCCATCACGATGATGTACTGTTCTTCAGTTATGAAATTATCAAGAAATATGCGTTTGCGTTAGATGTATTAAGAGCCCAGTTTCCTTACTTTTTAGTCGATGAATTCCAAGATACGAGCCCTATTCAGATCGAGATACTAAAACTCATTGCTCAAAAGGAAACAATTATAGGTGTTGTTGGTGATGAGGCACAGTCTATATATAAGTTTTTAGGGGCAGTTCCCGGTCAACTTCAAAATTTTACATTACCTGGAATGCTTTTGTTTGAAATAAAGGATAATCACAGAAGCAGTAACCAAATAGTAAACCTTCTCAATGCTATTAGGCCGGTTTTAAAACAAGATGGTATTCGCAAAGCTGATCGATCTATAATCCATATGGTCATTGGCGATAAAATTGCGGCCCTCAAATGGGCCGAAGCAACATATACCGATTCTGAAATAGTATCACTGAGCAGAGAAAACATGACAGCTAATAGCCTCAAAAAAGGAATTGGAGCGGGCATTCATAAAGACTTGCTGGCGGAATTAAAAGAAAAGGACTCCAATTCAGCACGTCGACGAGCGGTATCTAATGCTACTAAGGCCGTTGAATATGCCAGAATGGGGTATTTCAAAGATGCACTTAAAACGATAGGCAAGTTATACAATCACAACAAAACAGATTTAGACAAGAAACGCTCGCTAAAGAGTTTGAAAATCCTGTTAGATAAATATGACCACTATGCAGGAAATAAAGTGATCGAATTATACAATCTAATAGTTACTGAAGGCATGGCTTCACTCTCGAGGCTTTCTGCCGGCGGAGCCAAATCTTTTTATGAAACTACAGAATACGACCACATGGCTTTAGCAGTAAAGAATCTCTATGAAGCGGGAAACCATCGGACTATCCATAAAGCTAAAGGGGAAGAATTTGATGCCGTTATGCTTGTTTTAGATAAAGATGAAAAGGGATTTTTTAACGAGGCAAAGGAGTTATCATTCCTACTCAAACCGGATTTAGATGGAGACGAAGAACATCGCATAAACTACGTCGCTATCAGTCGGCCCCAAAATCATCTTGTAATTTCCGCGCCGTCTATTTCATTAGCGAATAAAGCAAATATTGAAGCTTTAGGAATTAATGTTGTCATTCTATAATTAAAATCATACTTGGTACTCTATCATGTTATCAGTCAGTGAAATATTCCCTTCGTCTTGCTTATATGGTAGCAGTCAACGGGTGATTAAGAAAGTGTTCCCGTAAAGCCTTATTGATTGTCTTTTCCTTGGCACTATTCGAAATACTGAAAACATCATTCCCGTCCTTCCAATCAATAATGTGCTTAGTCCGCGCTTTCTTTTCTCTTTGCAATAATGCTATCGCATCAGTTTGAAATGTCCCACTTGTCCACAGTTCGAATTTGATAATGTTGTCTTTGAATCGGTTTTCATTCCTTAGATGTGCAATATAAAGGGGGATTCTCTTCAACCATTTTTCAACGTCCTCTACTCCAACAGTACCTCCAGGATTTTTTCCTTTACACTCAATTGCTATACACTCTCCCTTGTGTGGAATGCGAAGCACATCGATATCGCCTATCTTTCCCGAATCAGGATCTTTGGCAGAAATTCCGATTTCTATGGAACCTCCTTGCAATTTTGCTATGTAAGCTGATATGAGTTCAAACAATACTCCCCGGAGATTTTTGGCTGCTCCTTCAATATCTTTTAACTGCTCAATTAACTTCAGCAATCGGTCTGGATTTGCTGCTGCAATAGCGGCCGCATTTTTCAATGTTTCGAGTAGATTATGTAACCCATTTGCCACTGTTTTTCCAAATATTGTTTCTGGGGTAGCTAAAAGGATTCCTTCGCTGCGGCCTTTCTTTAAAGCAGCACCGGTAAAACTATCTGCAACCAGCATCGGTAGAAATCTTGAGTGCTTAAGAGACCCTTTCAGTAATTGCATTTTCCGAATTATATAGTTAACCGCATATTCATCCAATGTGTAGTCTGAAAAGACATCTGCCATCAGGAATCCTGGTGTGGACAATGAACCTTTTAACGGAAACAAGTAACTTGGACCAGTTAAGTCCCATCGAAAAGCTCCGATCATTCTCTTATTCGCTGTATCCCTGCGGACTGTTATTGCGTTATAACTTGCAAGCCCCATTTTTCGGGCCCAATCCCGAAGTCCATCCAATATAATATCTTCCGTAATTCTTCTTGATCTGTAACCATTAATGTCCGTTTGTCCCAGTTCTGTTCGGCGCAAAACTATCCATTGTTCACCTTGAATCTCTTCTTGTCTTACAACTCCTGCGGATTCCAAAACTTTAGCAACACGTTCAGAGGCTACTTGACCTTTAAGAGCTATTGGTGCTCCTGATATAACGGCGAAATCATCAATATGCACAATACCTCCTCTTGCAATAAGTCCATCAATAGCTGCACCATAAACAGAATTGGTTTCTCTTAATGCTCCCTGAAAGTTTATCCAAAACCTCTCATCATTTCTTTGCTGCTGGAGGTAGATGAAGGTTTCTCTATTTGGTAAGAGTGGAATCGGAAATTTCAATATTTTACCTCCGGCCCTGGAAAGCCGCTGCCTTGAATTTTCTGGGGATATCCCGGTATTTATTTGCAGAAGCTCAGCAATCTTTGAAGACCGAGCTGGGCCAATTTCATTAAGTATTGATTCAATTAAATTCATTGTCACACCTCTCTATTTATAATCATACTCTCCATGGCAAAGGATGCTTTTTCATTAGGAAGATACACATTGATAATGAATAATTTAGGTACGATTTTTTTAAACTATTAGAAACAATTTGTCACACAAGGAGTTAGAAGTGGCAAAACCCTAACGGATGGCCCTTTGAAGTCATTTCTTACGTCAAGGTTTATAATATTGAATTCCCCCCTAAATCCACCCAGGTAACCTTTCACGCCTTACAATAAATTAGTATTGGTAAATTTGAGTACTATCCAGAAATGAACATTAAAAACAAGTCATCATTTGGAGTCTCCAACTGTCAACATACGGCAGATATATTATTCTTTGCTCAGGCGTTGCTTCACGCCTGATGAAAAGCAATTTGTAGACAGCTTTGTCCTCAAACATAAACTCTCTTCCTTTATTGAGGCGACCTTAAAAGAAGTAGAAAAGGTCTCTGAGCTTAATAATAAAGATGTCCCGGTTGATCTGGATGAGATTAAGACAATTTCTTATCACACACTAAAGACGTTTAATACCTCCATTTCAACCATTAAGGAGCATCAAGAAAAAGAAAGGATCAAATCGCTACTTTCAAAATTTGCCAACCTGTTGCAAATGGAAATTTCGCAACGTACATCCGTAAACTATCCGGAAATAAGCAAAACTATTCTGGAAGGTCTTATGCAGGCTGTTCATGCTGAAAAATATAACGAAAGCGATTTTAAACAATATTTCCCGTCAAGCGATATTGATATCAGGGAGAGAGCGGTTACAGTTGATCTCGGTACAAAAAGAAAAGAATATCTCATTTGGGATAATGATAAAGCTGACATTGATGAATGTATTCGGCTATTAATTGACGAATATTTTTATATTAAATCCATCATTGAATTTAAGAGTATTTTTAATGATCCATACTGCAACAGTTTATTGAAGTGTGAAGATGGAAAGATCAACCATTTGATACTATTATTTGAGCGTTTATGGGATGAAGACATTATCATTTTGAAGGGCGGAAACGGATTCTGGCTCCATTTGGAAGGCCGTATGGTGGACTTTCGTAAAAAACCTTTTGACTTTCCCTTTAGAAAAAGGGCATATTATCTACAAACAAAATTTCCTGCAAGTAAAATCATTATCAGAGAGTTAGATCAGATTATCAGCCGTATCAAGAAATAAAACTAACAATTGTTCGGTGGACTTTCGTTTCGAAACGCCAAGTCTCCTCTTTCAGCAAGATTAATTTTACTCTTGTAATACTAAATACTATGATTATAAAATTCGGTAACTACACCCTACAAAAAGCGGATGTTTTAGTTGTGAAGGATAGGTCTTTTGATGTGTTCGACCACTATCTTGTTTATCTAGGAAATGGGCAGTTTGTTGCTAATATGAGTGGAGGAATTAGAATGATGGACATTTATATGCTCAAACATTTTGAGGGAAAGTTCTATCCCGTAAGACTAAGAAAATTTGAAGGCACTCAATATGAAAAAGAATTGGCTTTACAGCGGGCGCAGCATTGTTTACAGCCGCTATACAGTTTGCTTTTTTCAAATTGCGAACATTTTGCAAATTATGTACAATATGGAAAAAGGCAGAGTCTGCAATCAACAAAAGCAAGTCTTGCATTGATTACTGCTGGAGCATTTGCTAGTAAAGAAAGTAAAAGTGAACCGGTACAGGTCATTGGGGCACTATCCATTTTGGCAGGTGTGTTAGGTCTTTTAAATGAAGCATTCTCAGACGACAATAATTCACGTTATGCCTACAATTCTAAATTTTAAAAAAGTTGAAAAATATGTTTGTAAAAGCATTTATTGAAAAAAACAAATTGGAGCAGTGCGATGCAGTTGAGCTTACCGACCCGTTGGGGCTGAAACATTATGCAATGTTGGTTGACGAACACGGTTGCTTAAGACCCCGATTCATTGGGAATCTAAGTGGCGGAGTCCAAATATTGTCTGAGCAACAAATTGAAGAATATGTAGGTAAATGTGAAATCACCAAAATTGAACGCTTTCCTGGAGATAAGGCTCAGAGAAAAAATGCAATATTGAAAGCGCTAAGAAGGGTTGGTGAAAAAGCTTACAATATTATCTTTCACAACTGCGAGCATTTCAAGAACTGGTTGTTGTATGGAAAATCAAACAGCAAACAAGTTGTGGTAATGACAACCAGTGCAGGTCTGCTTGGTTTTGGGCTAGCATTCCTGGGAACACACGGTGGAAGTAAAGCAATAGCAAAATCAGGAAAAATCATACTGATTTTCCTTGCAGTGATTTTTATAGCCGCTATTGTACATAACGGAAATAATCCTCCCAAAGAAGTAGATTAATTATACTTGTGGAGAAGTTTGAAAATACCTCTCCACCTCCCCCACCGGCACATAAATCTTCCGGTCCTTCTTGATCGTCTTCACCTTATTAGCTGCCACGAGCTGATCAAATTTGGTCCGCCCGATCCGGACGGCCTGCATAAACTCCATCGCAGTAATATAGGGAACGACAGCGGCGGTAGCCGGTAGCCTTCCCTTTAATTCCTGAACCAGCCGGAGCAGTTCCGCTTGCCCTTGAAGCAATTTTTGCCAGTCGGCCTCCGGCACCACAACAACATTCACAAGCGTTTCCATATCGCACATTGTCAATCACACAAATCAAAATCCAGAGCAATCAACCCCACCATACTCCTGCCAGGCGTATAACTCGGCCGGTAATCGATATACCCGTACAGATGCAGTTCTTTTAAACACCGGTTGAGGGTGACGGGGGAACAGATCTTGGCCTTTTGCATCACGATGGTACGCTGCAGGTAAAAAGGAATGGCCAGGGTATGCCCAGCTTCGTGCAGCAGGGCAAAGTACAGGCTGATATGGGTTGGGCTGATCCGGTTATCAGCACCGGCTTTCCGGTAAAACAATGTCTGCCAGTCAGCCCAACCCGGCATTTAAATACCCAGTCCTTTTTTGCTCGAACTGCGTTTCTTGGTTACAAAGCCGTTATCCTCACCGGCAGCACCTCCATTTACTTTACGGCCTTTACCCTGCTTTTTTTCGGGCTGGTCCTCCTTTCCCAGCTCCTGACCCTTTTCCTTCCCTTTGCCTTGCTCTTTGCCCTCTTTTAATTCAGGTTTGTTCATCAGTTCCTGACGCTGTTCCTGGTCCAGGCGCTGAAATTTACTGTTGTAAAGGTTGATGGTTTTGTATTGCGGGTTAGCTTCAATAAAAATCTTTGCATCTTTACCGGAAACCTGCATGGCCACCATCTGAACATTTCCTTTCTCCAGCGAGCGGATCAGCTTTTCCATGTCTTCCTTCTGCTGCATCTCCTTGATAGGATAATAGCTTAAAGCCTCTTTCAGGTCATAGCCATAATTCTGGTGGAACTGTTTTCGTTCATAATTACCGTGCTTATCCTTGGCAGAAAAATCCAGTTGTATCCAGGCCTGGTATTTTTCCTGGTCTTTGCTCGTTAGTTCCTTGTGCACCGCACGACCGTTAAGCAGGTTATATGCCTCTTTCAGTGTTACACCCCATCCGTTATTAATGTAAAAGGTTTGGGCAATGGTTTCATCCTTTTCATTTTTCAGGCGGGTATCGTACTTATTGAAAAAGTACAGGTCGGATTCATTGGATTTCTTGAAATAAAGCGTTGCTTCCATTTCCCGCTTATTCACTTCAGTCTTAAACTCCAGGGTAAATTCTGCCTGCCCTTCTTTAAGGGCTTTTTCCAGTTCCGGCCCCAGCGTCTCGCCAAAGCCATGATTCCTGATATTAGATTTCAGGTAATCGAAATTTCGTTCGTTCATAAGGTCATA
>Ga0209480_10000498_pt1 | contig 32513 bp, 26 predicted proteins | sample JI61114C2DNA_FD_187501 | JGI IMG/M metagenome (GOLD analysis project Ga0209480, IMG submission 187501) | Wastewater effluent complex algal communities from Wisconsin, to seasonally profile nutrient transformation and Carbon sequestration -... | ecosystem: Engineered > WWTP > Effluent > Algae... | reverse complement strand
AATTTCCGACTCACGAATCACCATGCTTACCTGAGCGCCTTTACGGTAGGTTTCAAGTGCTGCGTCTACTGATGAGTTGTTGGCACCAACCACAACCACATGCTGTTTTGCATAAAAATGAGGGTCCTTGTAATAATGCTTTACTTTCGGAAGATCTTCTCCGGGGATATTCAGCAGATTGGGGATATCATAAAACCCGGTAGAGATAATGATTTTAATGGCTTTATATTGTGATTTATTGCTTTCAATATGATAGAAACTGCCTTCTTTTAGGACAGTTTTCACCTCTTCAAATAATCGCAAATTCAGCTCGAAATGCTCAGCAACCCGCCTGTAGTACTCCAGAGCCTCAGATCGGCTTGGCTTTATGTTATTGCTGACAAAGGGTATACCACCGATTTCCAGTTTATCTGAAGTAGAAAAGAAAGTCATATTCGCCGGATAATTATAGAGCGAATTAACCAGACAACCTTTTTCAAGAATGATGTATGATAATCCGGCTTTTTTTGCCTCAATTCCACATGCAAGACCAATAGGTCCGCCCCCAATAATCAGAATATCGTATTTGTTTTCCAATTCCAGATTTTATTATGCCTTTGATAATTTAATGACAGATGGCTTAAAATTACAAAAAGCATAGAGTTTTACACACTATGCTTTTTGCTTTAAGCTTTCAGCTTTCTGCTTTCATCTTACTTCCCTGCAGCTTTTGCATGGTCAGCGAGAAATGTTGCGAGTCCGCTATCAGTCAGAGGATGTTTTGACAGGGCAATCATTGCTGCCAGTGGTCCGGTGATTACATCAGCTCCAATCTTAGCACAATTAATGATATGCATCGGATGACGAACCGAAGCAGCCAGAATCTGGGTTTCGAAGCCATAGTTATCATAAATCAATCGGATATCTTCGATCAGGGTTAATCCATCAGTAGAAACGTCATCCAAACGTCCAATGAAAGGAGAGACATAAGTTGCTCCAACTTTTGCTGCCAGAAGTGCCTGTCCGGATGAAAAAACGAGTGTGCAATTTGTTTTGATACCTTTAGAGCTAAAGTATTTGATTGCCTTAATTCCTTCAGCAATCATAGGTACTTTAACCACGATCTTTGGATCAAGTGCGGCAAGAATTTCGCCTTCTTTCACCATATTTTCAAAATCAGTTGCAATTACCTCTGCGCTGACATCTCCATCTACAAGTGCGCAGATAGCTTTATAGTGATTGATTACATTTTGATCGCCGGTGATACCTTCTTTGGCCATCAGGCTTGGGTTTGTGGTTACTCCGTCTAATATTCCCAAAGCCTGTGCTTCTTTGATCTGGGCGAGGTTTGCGGTGTCGATGAAGAATTTCATTTTGCTGATTTGTCTATTTGTTGATTTGTCTATTTGTCAATTGAGTTTTCGTTGTAGCAATAATTTTGGTAATAATTTTTTGAATGAGTTTCAATTCATCAAGTAAATTTTGAATTTCAGGATAATTTATAACCTCTTTTGACAAAAGTAGCCAATATTCTGTTTCATCTGCTTCCTTCGCAGAAACTTTAAATTTGTGGATAAAATCAGCTTTGCTCTCTGCGTTTTGCGCTTCTCTTGCATTTGCACCAATCGAAGTGCCCGAACGTTGCAATTGGTTTGCCAGAATATATTGTTTTTGGTCCTGTAGGAGCTGAGAGAATTTAAGTATATGAACCGCGAATTGAAAGGTTTTATCAATAATCAGATTATCCTGAAGAGGGATTTTTGTTGTCATTGACAAATTGACAAATTATCTAATTGACAAATTGAAGAAAAAAAAATGGGCAAGCACCTTTTATCGCACCGCTACAACCTTCTACCCTTGCTGCGTTCCCACCCTGGGGGAGTTCAAAGGGAGCTGGTCGTAAAAGACTTGCCCGGCACAAAAGTAGAAAAAAAATGCAATTTCAGGCTATCGCATTAAAATAGAAATATGAAATGTAAAATCGTTAACAAACAAGATATAAAATTAACAATATTGTAATTTTTATCTACAATAATAGAATTTTTTGATTTAATTATAAAAATAGTTGTAAATAAAGTAAAAACGACGTATTTTGATTAATTTAGTCGGCTTAATAAATTTAATTCAATAGATGACAAATACTGACAACCAAACACAGGGTTTATATGATTCTTCAATGGAGCACGATGCCTGTGGAGTTGGTTTTATTGCTAATATTAAAGGAAAGAAATCGCACAAGATAGTAAGTGATGCCCTTACTATTTTAGAGAACATGGAACACCGCGGTGCCTGCGGTTGCGATCCGGATTCGGGTGATGGTGCAGGAATTTTAATTCAAATCCCGCATGAATTTTTTAAACAGGAAGCTCTGAAACTTAATATCAGTCTTGAAAAGGCTGGTAGTTATGGAGTAGGGATGCTTTTTTTTCCAAAGAAAGCCACGATCAAGGAAGAGTGCCGCAGAGCGATTGGGAAAGCTGCAGATAAGCTGGGACTTAAAATATTGGGTTATAGGAAGGTTCCTATCAACAGTGGAATAATTGGAGAAGCTGCATTCTCATCTGAGCCGGATATTGAGCAGGTATTCATTGCCAAGCCTGCATCACTGCACACTCCGGAGGATTTTGAAAGGAAACTATATGTCCTAAAAAACTATGCTACAACACTTGTCAGAGAAAGTGTTACAGGAGCAGAAAATCAGTTTTATGTAGTATCGCTTTCTCAGAATGTCATTATGTACAAGGGAGAGTTTACCAGCAGCCAGGTCAGGATTTATTTCCCTGATCTGAACAATAGCTTGCTGAGCTCTGCTTTTGGAATGATTCATTCACGTTTTTCAACCAATACCTTTCCTTCCTGGCGACTTGCACAGCCTTTCAGGTTTATTGCACACAATGGTGAGATTAATACCTTAAAGGGTAATTTAAACTGGTTTTACTCAGGCATACGCTCATTTGCATCTCCATTTTTTAGTAAGGACGAGATGGATATGCTGCTACCGGTAATCGATAATAACCAGTCTGATTCAGCATGTCTTGATAATGTTGTGGAGCTCTTATTTCACTGTGGCCGTTCTTTGCCTCATGTCATGATGATGCTCATCCCCGAAGCCTGGGATGGGAATGAGCAAATGGATCCGGCAACAAAAGCATTTTACGAATATCATGCTACCCTGATTGAGCCATGGGACGGACCAGCAGCTATTGCATTTACCGATGGACACATGATCGGAGCTACTCTGGACCGGAATGGCCTTCGTCCGCAGCGTTTCGTTATCACTGATGATAATCAGATTATTGTGGCATCAGAAGCAGGGGTTTTACCTGTTGATGAATCGAAAGTGATCAAGAAGGGGCGATTACAACCTGGAAAAATGCTGGTTGTTGATACCATAAAAGGAGTCATCATTGAAGATGATGAAATCAAAAAGGCAATTACAACCCAGCAGCCTTATGGTACCTGGATAGAGAACTATAAAATCAGGCTTGAAGACCTTGCGGAGCCAAGGGTTGCTTTCACCCAACTTTCAAATGAATCAACATTCAAATATCAGCAGGTATTTGGTTATTCTCGTGAGGATATTGATACCCTGATCGCGCCAATGGCCTTAACCGGTAAAGAGGCTGTAGGATCAATGGGGACTGATACACCATTAGCGGTATTTTCTGATCGCCCGCAACACCTGGCTAATTATTTTAAACAGTTGTTTGCACAGGTTACCAATCCTCCGATCGATCCGATCAGGGAGCGTCTGGTGATGAGCCTTGCCGGATTCATGGGTAATAATGGCAATATCCTTGATGAGGACGAAATGCATTGCCATTGTGTCGCATTGCCACATCCGGTATTGAGTAATACTGAGCTGGAGAAGATAAGAAGTATCGATACCGGATCTTTTCAGGCGAAGACACTTCAAACTTATTTTAAAGCTGATGGTCAGCGAGGTTCATTGCAACGCGGACTTGAGCGCCTATGCAGGTATGCCGAAGATGCAGTTCATGACGGATTTGAGGTTCTGATCCTGTCAGACAGAGCAATTGATTCTGAACATGCTCCAATTCCTTCTTTACTTGCAGTGTCTGCAGTGCACCATCACCTGATCAAGAAAGGCCTTCGTGGTGCTGTGGGTATTATGCTTGAAGCAGGGGATGTTTGGGAAGTTCATCATTTTGCATGTCTGATTGCCTATGGTGCTACAGCCGTTAATCCATACCTCGCACTGGCTACAATACATAAACTAAAAGCTGATGAAAGAATAGATACTTCATTGGATGTTAAGTATTTATATAAAAATTATATCAAATCTGTTAACGATGGTTTATTGAAGATATTCTCTAAAATGGGTATATCTACCTTACAATCTTACCATGGTGCCCAAATTTTTGAGATCGTAGGCTTAAATAAGGATGTAATTGATAATTACTTCACAGGCTCGGTTTCCCGTATCGGAGGAATGGGACTGGATGATATTGCTGAGGAAGCCTTGCGCAAGCATTTCCTGGGCTTTAAGCGTCGTGGAATAGAAGCTAAATTATTGCCTGAGGGCGGTGTTTACCAGTGGAAAAGAAAGGGTGAAGCGCATCTCTTCAATCCGGATACGGTTCACTTGCTGCAGCATGCTACCCGAACCAATAATTACGATGTTTATAAGAAATACGCCTCCCATATTAATAAACAGACTGACACTTTATATACTATACGAGGGTTGCTTGATTTTGCCCATCACCGCCAGCCGGTGCCTTTGAGTGAAGTAGAACCAGTAGAAGTCATTCTGAAGCGTTTTGCGACGGGTGCAATGTCATTTGGGTCTATCTCCCATGAAGCACATAGCACGCTTGCAATCGCTATGAACAGGATTGGTGCTAAAAGTAATACCGGTGAAGGTGGTGAAGATGAATTAAGATATGAGCCATTAGCAGATGGAGGTTCCATGCGCTCTGCCATCAAACAGATCGCTTCAGGAAGGTTTGGGGTTACAGCCAATTACCTCACCAATGCTGATGAATTACAGATTAAAATGGCACAGGGAGCCAAACCTGGAGAAGGTGGTCAGTTGCCTGGTGATAAGGTAGATGAATGGATTGCAAAAGTTCGTCATGCTACCCCGGGTGTTGGATTGATTTCGCCACCACCTCACCATGATATTTATTCCATTGAGGATTTGGCGCAGCTGATTTTCGATTTGAAGAATGCTAACCGGGCTGCCCGTATCAGTGTTAAGTTGGTTTCAAAGGCAGGTGTTGGTACCATTGCAGCCGGTGTTGCAAAAGCTCATGCAGATGTGATTCTGATTGCAGGTCATGACGGCGGAACCGGTGCATCACCGCTGACTTCTATTAAACATGCTGGTTTGCCATGGGAACTCGGATTGGCAGAGGCTCAGCAAACTCTGGTTAAAAATAAATTGAGAAGCAGGGTAGTCCTTCAAACCGATGGGCAGTTAAAAACAGGTAAAGACATTGCCATTGCAACCCTTTTGGGTGCTGAGGAATGGGGTGTTGCAACAGCTGCATTGGTTGCAGGTGGATGTATCATGATGCGTAAATGCCATTTGAATACCTGTCCTGTTGGAGTTGCAACGCAGGATCCTGAACTGAGGAAGCTATTTTCTGGTAAGCCTGAGCATATTGTAAACCTGTTCAGATTTATTGCAGAGGAATTACGTGAAATCATGGCAGAACTTGGATTCAGAACCATCAATGATATGGTGGGCAGGGTTCAGTTTCTAAAAATGAGGGATGATGTGGATCATTGGAAAGTGAAAAACATTGATCTTTCAGGTATATTATTTCCGATGGACAATCCATCAGGTATGACCCTTTACAATAGTGAAAAACAGGACCATAACCTGGATAATGTGCTTGATTGGGAATTGGTTAAAAAGGCCGTAAAAGCCATTGAATCAAAAGAACCGGTCTTTGCTTCATTCAATATCAAAAATACAGACCGGACCACTGGTACGATTCTTTCGAATGAGATTACGAAAAAGTATCATTCTGCCGGACTACCGCAAAACACGATAAATTACACGTTTACAGGTTCTGCCGGACAAAGTTTCGGTGCTTTCTGTACCAGGGGGATTTCCTTTGAGCTTTGTGGTGAAGCAAACGATTATGTTGGAAAAGGTCTTTCTGGAGCTCAATTGGTTATTTATCCTTCGAAGAAAAGTAAAGTTCTTTCGCAGGAGAATATCATCATTGGTAACGTTGCGCTTTATGGTGCAACATCGGGTGATCTGTTCGTGAGAGGACAGGCAGGTGAGCGGTTTGCGGTCAGAAATTCAGGAGCTATTGCTGTTGTGGAGGGTGTAGGTGATCACGGCTGTGAATACATGACCGGCGGAAGAGCTTTAATCTTAGGCAAAACAGGCCGTAATTTCGCTGCAGGGATGAGTGGAGGAATAGCATGGGTTTATGATTCAGATAATTCCTTTGTCGAGAATTGCAATACTGAAATGGTGGATCTTGATCCATTATCACCAAAAGATGAAGAAGAAATACTTAGTCTGTTGAATAAACATGTTCAACTTACTCAAAGTCAGGTAGCGAAATACATTCTTGATGACTGGGCTCAGCAATCTTCATCATTTATCAAAGTATTTCCAAAGGAGTACAAAAAGGTTTTATTACAAAAAGAATTACAGCAATCAGCAGGATAATGGGAAAAGTAACAGGATTTAAAGAGTACGACAGGGAGCTTCCTAAGAAAATTGCCCCTGCAGAACGGGTAGAAAATTATAATGAATTCGTTCAGGAATACCCGGCTGAGAAGTTAAATGAACAGGCAGCCAGATGTATGAACTGCGGAGTTCCGTTTTGTCATTCAGGCTGTCCACTGGGAAATGTTATCCCAGAATTTAATGATGCGGTTTATCAGGGTAAATGGGAAGAAGCTTATCTGATTCTTAATTCTACCAATAATTTTCCGGAGTTCACCGGACGTATTTGTCCGGCACCCTGTGAAGCAGCCTGCGTTTTGGGAATCAACAAACCCCCGGTTGCAATTGAGGAGATTGAAAGACATATTATCGAGATTGCCTATTCTAAGGGATATGTGAAGCCTAGTACGCCGATTTTACGAACTGGTAAGAATGTGGCTGTAATTGGCTCAGGTCCGGCAGGACTGGCAGCAGCTGCCCAACTTAACAAAGCAGGCCATAATGTGACTGTATATGAACGCGATGATCGTCCCGGAGGCCTTTTACGCTATGGTATTCCTGATTTTAAACTTGAAAAGTCAGTAATTGACCGCAGGCTGGAGATTATGGAACAGGAGGGGGTTAAATTTGTTTGTAATGTAGAGGTTGGTAAGGACGGAGATATGAAGGCCTTTATTGATCAGCATGATGCGGTAGTTGCAGCAGGTGGCTCAACGATTCCTCGTAACCTTAACATTCCCGGCCGTGATTTAAAGGGGATCCATTTTGCGATGGATTTTCTGAAACAACAAAATAAGACGGTAGGTAATATCTCGTTCCACGGTGAGCGTATTCTTGCCACTGGTAAGGATGTGGTGGTGATTGGTGGTGGAGATACCGGCTCTGACTGTGTTGGTACATCCAATAGGCAACATGCCAATACTGTAAAACAGTTTGAATTAATGGTTCAGCCTCCTGCAGCGCGTACGGAGAACATGCCATGGCCAACCTATCCGATGCTTCTGAAAACAACCAGCTCGCATGAAGAAGGTTGTGAGCGGTTTTGGGGCATCAATACCAAATCTTTCCTGGGTAATGAAAATGGAGAATTAAGGGCAATACTGGTATCTGATGTGAGCTGGGAACTAGATGCTTTAGGTCGTCCGGTAAAATTTAATGAAGTAAGTGGCTCTGAGCGTGAAATTCCTTGTCAGCTGATACTTTTGGCTATGGGATTCCTGCATCCTCAGTATCCCGGACTGGTAGAAAATGCAGGTCTTGAGATTGATGGAAGAGGAAACGTAAAAGCCGATGAAAGAAATTACCAGACCAGTGTTGCCAAAGTTTTTGCTGCTGGTGATATGCGTAGAGGACAATCCCTTGTGGTTTGGGCAATTTCTGAAGGTCGGGAAGCCGCCAGAAAGGTAGATGAGTTCTTAATGGGAGCTACAACTCTTCCTAGTAAGGACAGAATTAATGAATACATAACCTCATAAAGGTAACAGTGATAAAATGTAAAAGCTCTGCCTGAAAGGTGGAGCTTTTTTTTGAGATATGAGATATGAGATATGAGATGTGAGATGTGAGATGTGAGATGTGAGAAAGGGGAGACACAACCACGAACCTGGAAGTAAGACGGGGAATGCTGCTATTAGTAATTCTTATTTCCCAATTTAACCATATAGCTTTCGGGCCTCAATTGTCAACTATCAATTGTCAACTATCAATTATCTACTGTCCATTGTCAATTATCAATTAAACTAGCCCAATCCTCCACTAATTCTATTGTAATTATATTCTCCGTTCCACTCTCTTTTCGGACCTAAAATCATTTTTCTGGAGGTTCTTATTTGCTGATAACCCTTTTTAATTAGAAAATCGAGTCCTGCTTTATTGCCTGCCGGAAATCTGAATTTGTTTTTTACCCTCATCCTAAGCTTCATAAGCTCAGTTCCGGCTACGGGATCATTGGCTATAATAGCATTCTCAAAGAAATTCGGATAATAAATTCCTTCTGGCTTACCCTCTTTCAGGTAAATCAGAGAAGCTTTTAAACGATCATTTAAGATAAGTTCCCGGTATTCTCCGGAGGTTAAATGGTCCAGCTTTACTATATCTGCCCGGTATTTTTCTTCATAGGGTACTACTGAAGCAGGATTTTTTAAGTTTTCATTAATTAGCTCGCCATCCAGATGAATGTATTCAGCTTCGGTTTCAAATCCAAGTTTCCGGTACACCGGGAATCCCATATCCGTAGCATCCAGGTAAACAGTGTCGATTTTTTTTGCATGAGCCCTGTCAATCAGCTCTGAGGTTAATTTCTTACCTAAACCCTGATTCCTATAATCCGGATGAACGATTACATGAGCCAGCCAGGCGGTATCAGGATGCCGGATTGTGGTTCCTACAGCTGCAATTCTTTGTCCATCACATATTTTGATGCTGTCGCAGGAAGGAGAGGAGATATAATAGTAGAAATAGGAACGTATATCTTCCCATCCCGGAGGTTGAAGTTCGTTCAGAATATCTATATCTGCACTTTTCAGGTTCAGGACTTTCATTTTATTTTTCACTTGCTTTTACTTAACGGCGATACTCTGAATCATAATTTGAGCTTCGCGAAAAAGTCCCATAGGACAATTCCTGCCGACACAACGATATTGAAAGAATGCTTGGTTCCAAATTGAGGAATTTCTATGCAGGAATCAATCAGATTCATAGCTTCATCACTCACTCCATTTACTTCATTTCCAAAGATAAGAGCATATTTTGCTGTTTTATCAGGAATGAAATGATTTAACATGATACTGTTTTCTGCCTGCTCAATCGCTATGATTTGATATTCATCTTTTTTCAGGCTATTGATGGCATCTGTGATATCTTCAAAATATACCCAGTCGACCGATTGAGTTGCTCCAAGTGCCGTTTTTTCTATTTCACGGTGCGAAGGCTGAGCAGTAATTCCGCATAAAATGATCTTTTCGATAGAGAATCCGTCTGAAGTGCGAAAAATGGAGCCGATATTATGCATGCTTCTGACATTGTCGAGGATTACAATAACTGGCAATTTTTCCTGTTTTTTAAAGTCCTCAATATCGACACGCCCGAGTTCTTCTGTTTTTAATTTCCGCATATATTCCAAAAATAGCCTCTTTAATTTGTTGCCACTTTATTTTTCAAAATTATTAAAGATTTTGGCTTAATTTCACCATTTGGAATGTCCTAGTATTTTATTGGTTTTAGAATCAGATATGTTAGTTGCCCAGTCACCAGTACTATTTCAACACCAAAATGAGGATGTATATCTTATTACATTGAAGAACAGCAATGGTGTTGAAGTTAGTATCAGTAATCTCGGAGCGATTATCCAATCATTTGTAGTTCCTGATAGTTCAGGAAAACCCAGAGATATTGTATTGGGTTTTGATCAGATGGTGCATTATACACATCAGTCATATCTTGAATCTAATTCATATCTGGGTGCAATTGTGGGGAGATATGCCAATAGAATCAGTAATTCTGTATTTGAACTGGACTCCAAAATTTATCCGCTTAGTTCAAACCATCCTCCTCATCAGCTTCATGGCGGCTATGAAGGTTTCGACAGAAAGGTCTGGAAACTCGAGAGTATTTCAGAAGCTCCTAATCCCAAACTAGTACTTTCCTATCTTAGTAAGGATGGAGAGGAAGGTTTTCCCGGCAATTTAAGCGTCCGCCTATTTTATGAGCTTAGTGAGGATAATGAACTGATGATGCTGACTGAGGCCCGTACTGACAAAGCCACCCCTGTTAATTTGACGCATCATGATTACTTTAACCTGAATGGTTTTGGAACAATTGAAGATCATTTCACAGAAATACCTGCTTCTTTTTACCTTGGACAGCATAGCGATCTTGTACCAAACGGAGAAATTATTGCAGTGAATGGAACATTTTATGATTTTAGAGGTGTAAAGCAAATCAAAGAAGTTTGGGATCCTGAAAAGGGTTATGATCAGTCTTTTATCCTTGATAAAGAGTATGGAGAATGGGGAAAAGCGGCAATGGCTTATTCAGAAAGTAGTGGGATTAAACTGGAGGTATATACGGATGAACCTACTGTTCAATTCTATACAGGGAAACATTTAAATAACACTGGGGTTAAGGGCGGAGCTAACTATGCAGCATATAGTGGACTCTGTTTTGAAACCCAGCACCATACAAACGCAGTCAATATCCCGGATTTTCCATCTACAATTTTAAGACCCGGAGAAGTTTACAGACATAAAACAAGCTACCGAGTATCCGTTTCTTAAGAAGCAGCGATATTCAAAGCAATTTTCGATTCTCTTTGTTGGTTCAGCCTGTTGAGGTAAAAATAGCCTCCGGCAGTTAGCAGACAAATGCCAGAAATAAAATACCAGAAAAGTTTATAACCTCCGTATTCGATCAGAAATGATCCGTAAATCGGACCAATAATTTGTGCTACAGACCAGGCAATGGTATACAGTGCTGCATATTCACCACGGTTTCTGTCATTCGAACGGCTCATCCAAAAGGTATTCATGAAGGGCATAGCAATCATTTCTCCCAGTGTTACCATAATGATGGAAATTACTGCAAGCCAGGCTGCAGCCGGGAAAAATATTAATATGGAATAACTAAATGCTGCTATAATGACCCCAATGCCGGTAAAATACAGTGGAGATCTTTTCCCTTCTAAATTGTTTACCAGAAGCATTTCTGTGAAAACAATAATCAGTCCGTTCATAGCCATTAATCCCCCGATAAACTGCTCAGTCAATTTCCATTCTGTTTTAAAAAACACCGGTTGCAGGGTAAATAACTGAAAAAAGCAGGACGAAAATAGAATAGTCAACAGAATAAAGGCCAGATATAGTTTATCCTTATAAGGAGATTGAACCTGGATTTCATGCGTTTCAGTATCCTGGTGTTTTGAGTTTTTTACGACCGGTAATAATTTGATGAGAAATATTGCTGCCAGGATGTTAGAGAATCCATCAACATAAAATAACAAATGATAATCAACAGAGGCAAAAAAGCCACCCAAAGCTCCTCCAAACGACCAGCCAAGGTTAACTGCAAGCCTGTTTAATGAATTGGAACGGGTTCTGGTCTTCTCATTACTGTAAAAGGCTATTGCTGTTGCATTGGCAGGCCTGAAGCTCTCATTACACATGCTCAGTATGAATGTGCCTATTCCGAGGCTCCAAAATGTTTCGAGAAAGCTGATCATAAAGAACATCAGTCCCCCGCTCAATAGTGCTCCAATCTGAAGGTAATAGAAGCCGATTTTATCTGTAAACTTTCCTCCGAAAAACGCACCGAACACAGATCCCAGACCGAAGATTGCCATAATCAATCCCGCTTCAACAATACTGAAATTTAGTTTCTGGGTACAATAAATGGTAAGAAATGGTACCACCATGGTTCCGCTCCGGTTTATCAGCATTACAATAGAAAGGTACCAGCTTTCCTTACTAAGTCCGGAATAGGCTTTTTTGTATAAATTAATGGGGTATGAAAGCACGCAACAAATTAACTAATTGTTAGGGAAAATGACAGGAAACCCGATGTTTGACTATCAAACCTTTCATTTATTACATCGTTGTCCGGTAAAAATAAAATGTTTAAAAATATCCTTTTAAAAAGTATCGTGAACGATTTTATTTCCTGATTTCAAAAAGCAAGCCTCGATGTTAGCCCACTCGCTCAATAGGCCCCGCTTTTAAGCGGGGTATACAAGGGGGATATTCCAGGCTTCAGCCCAAGATAATCCGTTTATACCGAAACACCCGCATCGGGCTTCAGCCCGATTATAGTTTGTCGGCGCTGAAGCACTGGTTTACGTTATTTTCTAACCTGCTATATATGTGGGGCTGAAGCCCAAATTGAATCGCGACGATTACAACCCGCCTAAAGGCGGGCCCTATTGAGCGATACGCCAATACCCGAGATTAAAATAACTCAATTATTAATAAAATACCATCTTTCCTAAATATGGCAAGAGTTTCAATTCTGCTGCTTAGCCAAACCTTAATAGAAACTCTCCCCAAACACTAGTGATTCTTTTATGAAAATCAGCATGCAGAGTTCCCCACCTTAAGACAGTTTTCCACAAATCTTCCAAAAGTTATGCAATCCATTAACTTTATGGCCTGATTAATTCCAAGAACTTGTCTAAAAAGAACGAACAGAAGGAAACACCTTTAATGCTGCAGTATAATGCAATCAAGGCTAAATATCCCGGTGCATTACTATTGTTTCGCGTTGGCGATTTTTATGAAACTTTTGGGCAGGATGCGATAAAGGCCTCCGGAATATTGGGGATTGTGCTAACCAGACGCGGAAATGGTTCGGGCACCAATACTGAGCTGGCTGGTTTTCCACATCACTCTCTCGAAACCTATTTGCCGAAATTGGTCAGGGCTGGTCAGCGGGTAGCTATTTGTGACCAGCTTGAAGATCCTAAAACAACAAAAACTATTGTTAAAAGAGGAGTCACTGAGCTCATAACTCCCGGGGTATCGTACAGTGATAATATCATTCAGCAAAACACTAATAATTACCTGGCTTCGCTGTATTTTGAAAAGAATTCATTTGGGATAGCCTTTATCGATATCTCAACGGGTGAATTTCTGGTTGCCCAGGGTAATGCCGATTATATTGACAAGCTGCTTCAGAGTTTTAAACCGAGTGAGGTAATTTTTCAAAAAAGCCGGCAGCGTGACTTTACGGAGACTTTTGGCGACCGGTTTTATACTTACCATCTCGATGACTGGGCTTATAGCGGGGATTATGCTGCTGAGTTTCTGCTCAAGCATTTCGATGTCAAGTCATTGAAAGGCTTTGGAATTGAAAAATATCCCCTTGCCATTACTGCCGCCGGAGTAGCGCTGCATTATCTGAACGAGACTGAGCATCGGAATCTTCAGCATATTTCCTCTGTTTCTAGAATTGAGGAAGACCGCTATATGTGGCTGGACCGGTTTACAATCCGTAACCTTGAACTGATTGGTTCAGCCAATGAGAATGCGGTCAGTCTGGTAGATGTTCTAGACAAGACCTGTTCCCCGATGGGAGCACGTTTGCTTCGCCGATGGATCATTATGCCATTGAAGGAGCTGAAACCGATTCAGGAGCGTCTGGATGTGGTAGAATTTCTGCTTGGGCAGGATGAACTCCGTGACAAATTAGTTCATGAATTGAAACAAATAGGGGATCTTGAAAGGCTGATCTCTAAAATTGGTCTTCAAAAGGCCAATCCAAGGGAAGTATTGCAACTGAAAAGAGCACTCTATGCTATTTCCAACCTGAAAGATCTTTGTCAGGAATCTGAAAGCTTCCCATTAAAAATGATTGCCGAACAATTCAATCCCTGTATTCTAATCAGGGATAAAATTGAGCGGGAGCTGAATCCCGATTCACCGGTGATGCTGGCGAAAGGTTCTGTTATTGCAGATGGGGTTGATGAAGAACTCGACCGCTTGAGAAAGATTGCATTTGGAGGTAAGGGATACCTGCTTGAAATTCAAAAGCGTGAAGCTGAAATTACCGGTATCCCATCCCTCAAAGTTGCCTTTAATAATGTTTTCGGGTATTATCTTGAAGTTACCCATACCCATAAGGATAAAGTTCCGGCCGAATGGCTGAGAAAGCAAACGCTGGTGAATGCTGAACGTTATATTACCCCGGAGCTAAAAGAGTATGAAGAACAGATTCTTGGTGCAGAAGAAAAAATTCAGGCTCTGGAAACCCGTTTGTATAATGAGCTGACCTTCGCATTATCCGAATTCATTAAACCCATTCAGTTGAATGCTCAATTAGTTGCCCAATTGGATGTATTATTGAATTTTGCCAATCTGGCGATCAGGAATTATTATGTCAAGCCTTTGATCGATGAAAGCAGTGTGATCGATATTAAGGGGGGCAGACATCCAGTTATTGAAAATAACCTTCCCCCGGGTGAAGAATATATTACCAATGATGTATTCCTTGATAGTGATACGCAGCAGATCATCATTATTACCGGTCCGAATATGTCAGGTAAATCGGCCTTATTGAGGCAAACCGGACTGATCGTACTGATGGCGCAAATGGGCTGTTTTGTGCCTGCTAAAGAGGCCCAGATCGGTCTCGTGGATAAGATTTATACCCGGGTAGGGGCTTCAGACAATCTTACTACCGGCGAGTCAACATTCATGGTTGAAATGAATGAAACTGCCAGTATCCTGAACAATTTATCACCCCGAAGCCTTATTCTGATGGATGAGATTGGCAGGGGCACAAGTACCTATGATGGAATATCAATTGCATGGTCAATAGCAGAGTATCTTCATAATCATCCCACGGCGAAGGCTAAAACTTTATTTGCAACACATTATCATGAATTGAATGAACTGACCAACTCATTTAGCAGAATAAAAAATTTCAATGTGTCAGTTAAAGAGTTAGGGAACAAAGTTATTTTCCTGCGCAAACTGGTACCCGGTGGGAGTGAGCATAGTTTTGGAATTCATGTGGCTAAGATGGCCGGAATGCCTCCAAAGCTGGTCAGCAGGGCAAACGAAATTTTGAAACGCCTCGAACAGGAGCGGACAGGGGGAGAGGATATCAAAGACAGCCTCAAAAAAGTTCAGAAGCAGGCATATCAGCTCCAGATGTTTTCCATTGATGATCCTGTTTTAGTAAAAATCAGAGATATGCTTAATAATTTGGAAGTAAATACATTGACTCCGGTTGAAGCATTGATGAAGCTTGATGAGATACAACGGGTTATTAAGTCCTGAGTTTTAATTTTGATTTAGTTTTAACTAAAAGAAATGGAAACGAAACATTTTATACTTGGATTTACCTTCGGAATATCAATTTCAGTTATTTCCTGGATAGTTGGAATGATAGTTAATGGTCTACTTGTGAAAACCAATTACTACAAAAAATTATCAAATTTTAATTTTATTTCCGGTAAAAATTTAAATGGATTGATTGGTATTAAATACTTTAAATGGATAGTGAAGAACACGTTTTTCAAATTTTTCAATCAGCAGATTAAAGTTGAAAATAAAAAAACAGATTTGTTAGAAATAAGGCATCAAATGACTCAGGCTGAAATTAGTCATTTAGCAGGATTTGTCTTTGTGATATTATTTGCTGTCTATAAAAGTTTTACCGTAAACATAACATTTGGATTGACCATGATGATTGGAAATATTTTCCTGAATTTATACCCTTCACTTTTACAGCAGGAAAATAAAAGAAGACTTGACAAACTAATTAAATGACAAAAAAACAGAGACTATTTGAAATAGCTTATGAAAGCTAAAAAGTTAAATGGTAAGAAATTGCAAAACTTAACAAATAGCTAAAGGATAGGAATGTTAATGACATACATGTTTAAAATACCTTTCAGATAGCTAATGCAATTTGCAGAATTTTAAAATAGGCCCCTGATTAATGCTTTTAAATCGGGGCTTATTTTTTTTTGTGAATAAAGATTTTATTGATTTACTCTACCCGATTTTTTATCCTGCTCCCTGCCAATAACATAGCCTGTTCCTGCGCCAACAACACCACCGATTGCAGCCCCTCTTCCATCTTTTTTGTCAACAATAATTCCTGTTCCTGCGCCAATAACTCCTCCAATTACTGCTCCTTTAGCTGCTGAACTCCAGCCCTTTTTCTGAGTTGTTGTACCTGTTTGTGTGCTTGATGAACTTACTGATTTTGATGATTGGGACTGATTTTCAGAAATTGCTCTTTCTTTTGCAATTGCTAATGCAGCTGCGGCCGAATCGGCTGATGCTGCTCTTTTAAAGCTATCAAGCTGATTAATCATTCTGATCGAATCCTGATCTATTTTAGCATTCTCATTCGCGTTACTGTTGCAAGCTGTAACTATCACTGCAAATGCAAACATGATTAGTATATTTTTCATAATTTTCTTTTGGTCACATAGTTGATGGCCAATATTCATCATGAAATAATGGTGCCAAAGATTTTTAATTAAAATTTTCTTAAATTTTTCTGCTCGACTATTTTGAGGCTTATATTTTCTAACTTAGGTTACAGCATAGGAGAGGTAAACATCCTGTTATTTAGAAAATGTTTTAATAGTAAAATAATTTAACTAATAAGAAAATATAATTATGTATAAGAAATTAATTTTATTGCTTCTGGTTCTTCTTAATGCAGTTTTTGTGAGTGCTCAACGGATTGGTTCCAGTCCTGAATATGTAAAAGAAATGACTGCATTGTGGAAAGGAGAGCGTTCGGCAGATGGCCGTCCTTTGGTTTCTGAATTCGTGCTTGAACGTTTGCAATACAATACTCTGGAGCAGATATGGGGTTATCTGCTGGGGAAAGGTTACCGTAACCAGGTGGAGAAGAACTGGACTGTTCTGAAAACAGGACAAACTATGATTGGTCGTGTAGTTACAGCACAGTTTATGCCTTCAAGGCCGGATCTTGACACATTAGTTAAAGCACAGGGGCGGAGGGAAGGACGATCCCAGCGTGGTGGTTATAATATCTGGCCAATTGATATTTTAACAAAGGGAGATGTATATGTAGCTGATGGTTTTGGTAAGGTGAAAGATGGAACCCTTATAGGATCTAGTCTTGGTAATTCGATTTATGCAAAAACCGGTAAGGGTGTAGTTTTTAACGGATCAATCAGGGATATGCAGGAACTTAGGGATACCGAAGGCTTTAATGCCTGGGTTAAAGGGCATGATCCCTCATTTATCAGGGACATGACTCCAACTTCAATCAATGCACCCATTCGTGTTGGTGAAGTGACTGTATTCCCGGGTGATATTGTATTTGCGAATGATTATGGGGTCGTATTTATTCCTGCACATCTTGTTGAAGACCTGGTCAGGGCAAATGAACTAACCGGTCTGCGTGATGAGTTCGAACGTTTATTGCTGAAACAGGGTAAATATCTTTCCGGTGAGATTCATGGAGACTGGACTGAGACCATAAAAAATGAATTCCGGGCCTGGCTTGCAAAATATCCAAAGAAGACCATGTACACTCCTGAACAGCTGGATACCTATCTGGGTAAAAAACATTGATTTTTATTAATCTGAAATTTAAGTAATATGAAAAGCACATTAAAGCAGTTAATCTCAAAAAATATAGAAGAAGAAAAGGCCTATGCTGCTTCAAGGCAGGCTGAAATCAATAATCCGGAGACCAGCAACAAGAGGAGGGATTTTCTTAAAAAAACAGCATTGGGTGGTATTGCCTTAGGTGGATTGTTGAGTCTTTCTATAGAAGATACCATTGCACACACTACCCAGAATGTAAAAAGGTCATCCAACCCTTCGGACCTGAAGATTACAGATATGCGCTATTGCCTTACCAATGTAATGGGCGGGACAGCGATCATACGTATTGACACCAATCAGGGGATTTATGGTCTTGGTGAGGTAAGGGATGCTGCAGATGCCCGTTATGCCCTGATGTTGAAAAGCAGGATCCAGGGCAGAAATCCTTGTAATGTGGAGATGATTTTTAAGATCATCAGGCAGTTTGGTGGTCCGGCACGTCAGGCCGGTGGTGTTTGTGCAGTTGAGATGGCACTATGGGATTTATGTGGCAAGGCCTATGGAGTACCTGCCTGGCAGCTTTTGGGCGGACGATACAGGGATAAAGTCAGACTTTATGCCGATACACCGGAGGCCGGTACACCTGCAGAACAGGAAAAACTAATTAAATACCGCATACAGGAGCAGGGATACACCTGGCTGAAGATGGATATTTCCATAAATGAGTTAAAAGGTAAGCCCGGAACAACTGTAAACTCTAAATTCTGGCAAAATCCTGCCGGTGATCTGGCACAATGGGGAGATATCACCAATCCGATGTCTTATGCCAATACTGCACATCCCTTTACTCAGGTTCAGATTACCGACAAGGGTCTGGAAGAATTAAGTCAGATTGTAGATAATGTTCGTAATATGGTAGGTTACGACACTCCGATATCGACAGATCATTACGGACATTTCGATTTGAATAACAGCATTCGCCTGGGTAAGGCATTGGATAAATACAGGCTTGCCTGGTTTGAGGATATGGTGCCCTGGACCTATACTGAGCAATGGAAAACAATATCTGATGCGCTGGAAACACCTACTACCACAGGAGAAGATATGTATCTCCTGAAGGACTTTAAGCCATTAATTCATGCCAGAGCTGTTGATATCATTCATCCGGATCTGGCTTCTTCGGGTGGATTGCTTGAAACCAAACGGATAGGTGATTATGCCGAGGAATTTGGCATTGCAATGGCGATGCATCAGGCAGGAACACCGGTTTCATTCATGGCCAGCGTGCATTGTGCTGCAGCGACACAGAATTTCCTTGCCCTGGAGCATCATTCTGTGGATATTCCTTGGTGGGAAGATCTGGTAAAGACTACCGACGGAAAGAAAATGATAGAAAAGGGTTTTGCTATTGTTCCGCTGAATTCTCCGGGTCTTGGAATTGAATTGAATGAAGACGTTTTAAAACAGCACCTAAAATCTACTGATAAGAGTTATTTCGCACCAACAACTGAATGGAATGAATTGAGGTCGCACGACAGGACGTATAGTTGATTAATATAATTCGAATACTCAGGGATAGATTTGGTAATATGCCATTTTCTATCCCTATTTGAAGTCGGTTACATAAACTTTGTTGTTCTATTTTGTTTAAAAATGTCTTTAGCCTCATTAACAAGGTTTCTTCGATTGATACTGACTTTCTATAGCACTTATAGTTTTTCAAGCATTTTACTATCCATAATTTCTGCTGGCATTTTCTGGAAGAGTGGAATGTCTTTCTTTGTCGTTATTTTCTGGTTTAAACTTTTATCAATGGGGTTTATCATTACTTATATCGATCAATACAGAAAAAATGAATATTTATACTATCGTAATCTTGGTTTATCAAAATCTGCTTTATGGATCTTCAGTCTTGTATTTGACTTTATTCTGTTTGTTAGTCTGCTGATTGGTGTTTATCAATTGAGATGAAAAATACACTTGAGGTTGATGGGGTTACTTTAAGTTATTCGGGAAGAATGATTCTTTCTGATATTTATCTTAAGTGTGAAACAGGTAAGATAACCGGTCTTTTAGGGAAAAATGGACAGGGAAAGTCTTGTTTAATGAAAATGATAAGTGGAATTTCAAATACAGGTAGCAAATCAGTAAGATTTAATGGAAGAACTGTTTTCGAATTGACAGGGAGGACAGATCTTCTTGTTTATCTGCCTCAATTTAATTTTATTCCTTCATTTTTAACCATAGAAAGGGTCTTTAGAGATTTCTGCCTTGATATTTCTGAGTTTAAAGCATTTTTTCCTGAGGTTGGCTCTAATTCAAAAATGAAAATCTCGGAATTTTCAGGGGGTGAAAGACGTCTGATCGAACTCTATGTTATTATCAAATCAAAATCGCAGTTTGCCCTCCTTGATGAGCCTTTTACTCATATTAGTCCAATGCAGATTGAAAGAATCAAGAAGTTGCTAATTCTTGAAAAAGAAAATAAGGGCTTTATTATTTCTGATCATATGTTCAGGGATATATTAGATTTATCAGATAGCATTTATTTATTGAATAATGGGAAATTACATTTAACAGAGTCCATTGCTGACCTTGAAATACTCGGATATGCCAGATTTTGATTTTATTTTTCTTACTGACAGCTTTTTTAACGTTTAGTTGTATTTTCAATAAGCTGAAAATAGATTGTTCATAAATCAGTTAGTAAAACATTTCTCTTCGGAATTTATTAAATACACTGTTTTTCACTTCCATTAACACCAAAATGATTATTTTGAATTGGTTTAAAATTATGATCATATGAAATCAACAACAAAGAAATTTGAAATCTCACGTCGCACTGCAATCCAATCGGTTTTAGGTGTAGCAGGCATGGGTATTATGTCATTACCTCAATCTTCCTATGCAATAGGTGCCGGAAATAAAGTACAGGCATCCCCAATGGAGCAAATTAAGGGCAATGGGGAAGTTAAAATTACCAAACTTGAAACCTTTTTGGTAAAGCCGCGATGGATTTTTCTGAAAATTCATACCAATGTTGGAGTGTATGGTCTGGGTGAACCATTATTAGAAGGACGTGCATTGACCATTCAAACAGCTATAAAAGAAATTGAACCATATTTAATCGGAAAAGACCCCAGAAATGTAGTACATCATTGGCAGGCAATATACAGGCATGCATTCTATCGTGGTGGTCCAATATTAACCAGTGCTTTAAGTGGAATTGATCAGGCATTATGGGATATCAAGGGAAAACTTTTAAATGTTCCGGTTTATGAATTATTGGGTGGTCCTACACGCGACCGGGTAAGGGTATATGGGCGTGCAAGTACTGCGGAGCAGATGAAACAGCAAAAGGCTGCTGGCTTTACTGTAATTAAAACCGGAGTTGCAAAAAAAGCTCATGCCAATATCGTCGAAAACCCAAGATTTATTAAGTACGCTATAGATAATTTTGCTTCTTTAAGAGATGCAGGTGGTGATGATATGGACATAGGAATTGATTTTCATGGCAGTATTTCACCTCAAACGGCAAAAATTCTGATTAAAGAATTGGAAGTCTACCAGCCTATGTTTGTTGAAGAGCCCTGCCAGTGTCAAAATGTGGATACCATGGTCGACATTGCCAGAGGAACACATATTCCTATAGCAACAGGAGAACGGATTTTTACGAAATGGGGTTTCCGGGAAATACTTGAAAAGGGAGCTGCAAGCATTATTCAGCCAGATCTTTGTCATGCAGGCGGTATTACTGAAGGTCGGAATATAGCAGGTATGGCAGAGGCTTATTATGTCCCTATTGCACCTCATAATCCAATGGGTCCTATATCTTTAGCGGTAGGATTGCAATTAGCTGCTAGCATTCCTAATTTTTTGGTACAGGAACAGGTTTCATTAGGAGAGGGATATCTAAAAAATCCTTTTAAATTACAAAAGGATGGGACCGTTCTGGTTCCAAAAGGACCGGGATTAGGAATTGAACTGGATGAAGCCTTAATGGCAGATAAAATAGGTCATGATTGGAGAAATCCGGAAACATATAATCCGCTTGATGGCTCAGTTGTAGACTGGTAAACCGCATGATTAACAGGCTATCATTTTCTATAAATGAGTTTAAAACTATCAAATGTATGTTTCCCAGCCCGAGGCAGGCAGGTAGGTGTTTTTTTAATGTGATGTCGGTTGTACGTTTAATTAATTTATTATCCACAGCTGTGTAAAAGCTTTGATTTGATTTTAGTTTCAGCAGGATGAAATTGGATTATGCAAAAATCAGTAAGAAATACATTTCTTCTCGGACTTCTGTTAACTACTCTGTTTGTTACTTCCTGTAAAAGCAAAAGGATCATTAGCGATGCCTCAAAAGCAACAGTGAGATCTGCAGGAAGTATAAAGGAGCGTTATGCATTGCTCTTAAATGTAAAGGAAAAGGAGCTAGATAATGAGAAACTATACCGTTTTATTGACAACTGGATAGGAGTACCTCACCGTTCGGGTGGAATGGATAAGAAAGGTGTGGACTGCTCCGGATTTACTTTTCTTCTCGAAAAGGAGGTTTATGAAAAGGCTCTGCCCCGTACCGCGCGTACAATGGCAGATAAGGTGAAGCGAAAATATGAACAGGATCTGGAAGAAGGCGATCTGGTTTTCTTTGATTTCGATGGTCAAAAGTTCAGCCATGTAGGTGTTTACCTACACAACAATAAGTTTGTTCATGCTTCGACCTCGAAAGGGGTAATAATCAGTGATTTAAAAGATCCCTGGTATTATAAATACTTTAGCAGGGCTGGAAGTGTTAAACCATAGACTCAATTCTTTCGTTGATTATCTGTTTTTATCAGTAGTTTTGAGTAATAATAATCCCGGCCCTATTTATGAGCACTGAAAAAGGCGACTATACATTCTGGAAGAAATATAAGCGCTTTGCCACTACAGAAATCCTCTTATATCTGATAATGATTATCGGAATTACATTGGGTATTATAATCTTCGGATAACTCTTAGATAATACTACTTTAGTAAGGTAATCCTAGAAGCATCTGAATCAGCAATGCTTTGATAAAATTTTACTAATTCAGGGTATTGTTCGGGTGGATAAAGTCCTTCTTTAAGCTGCACGTAACGGTTATACTTCGCAATATTATTGTTAATTTCTATTGTCGAACTAAATTTCCCAAAAGGCTTTTCAATAATGATATTTTGAGGTTTTGTGTCTAGTTTATATCCTTTCGGGAGTGTGAAAACTATTTCGTCGGTATCTGTATAGCCCCTGTTTATGTAGACGGGATTTGTGCGGTTTGTAACCTCTTTCGGAGCTCTTCCTATTGGATCAATGATATTCAGAGGAATAAAAAGCCTTTCTCCAGACAAGGAGCTATAATTAGAATAGGTGAATTTAATTTCTTCCGTGGTCAAGGGCTGATACCCCTTATCCTGGTTAAGCTTAAACGATTCAATATTAAAGTCTAAATTGTAAATTTCTTTTAACTTTTTAATTTGTTCTGTATAGGATTCATTGATCAGAGTTTCACGGTTTTCGTATTGTGATCCTTCAAATGTTGTTTTAAGGTTGGCATTTAAACCACCTTTATCATCAATTAAAAATTCTGCCTTCCTAATTTGTTTGTTTTCTTCTGTTGTCAGTTTAGGTGTTCTTATTAATTTACCACCTTCTTCTGTGCACGCCAATGCTACCCGATCGTCTGTAAAGTCCCCTAAAAATCCAAATGGGAGAGTTTTGCTTGTACAATCAACCCAAGTAGTGTCATTAGGAAAGGGTATGCAAAGTATAGCATGATTGAACTGATTGATGCTTGCAAATTCTGGGATGGCACTTTTTTTTAAATTTCCGGCTTCTACGAGGGTATAATATGATTTGATACCAATTGTATTAAGCAGCCCCTTCATGTAATTTACAAGCCCTTTACAGTCGCCGTAACCTAGCCGGTCGACATCCGATGCAGGAAATGGCTGAAAGCCCCCAATTCCTACCTGGATACTAATATATCGAGTCTTTTGCTGAACAAATTCATATATTTTTTTAGCTTTAAGCTTTGGGTTCTCAATTCCTTTAACCAAATCTATAATATACTTTTTTGTTTCTTCGGGGATTATATCTCTGTCTTTAAGTAAAGCTTCGTTAGTCCACTTTCCATATTCATTCCAGTTTGTAAAAGTCCCTTTCACGTTTTGATAAGCAAAATTTACAGGTGCTAGTTTGACTCTTGGAAGAAAATGTTCAGGGTCAGGACTGTACGGCTCTGACCGCAGGGCTTTCATATTCTTTATTTCCCATTTATAGGTTTTGTAGCCGGCTTTATCAGTTCCAGATTCAACTTTGCCGGGTTTATTCATCTCTTTGTACCGTATTGCAAAATCAGGGTTAGTAAGTATAGTGAATTTTGAGGATTGTACCGAAACTCCCGCTGAGTTGCAGGGTATCCATTCCGGTAAAACAAGGCTCTGTTTTACTCTAATCTCTGATTCATATTCTATGGTATACGGGTAAGTCTTGCTGACAGGCGAGAAATGCTTTATTCGGCTGTCTTCGAAAAGTGAAATGTTGCTAACAGCGCTCTCGTCTTTAAAATCCTTATCTGTAATTTTACTTATTAAATTTCCGGACTCGTTGTAAAAGGCCCCTTTAATAGATTTGATTGACCGGGTTTTATCATACCACATATAAAGCGCTGCTTCCTCATCCGCGGATTCGTTAAGCACCGTTATTGCCTTGCTGTTACGTATGATCACTTCGTCGAAATCCTTAACCTCTACGATGGTTTCATCGTTCCTGATCACTGCCCCGGCACGTGTTTTGAGCTCGGCAGGGATAGCGTCTATAGCATATTTCATCTGTGCATAAGAGAAAACATGCATTAAAACCAATACCATTGTTCCAAAATGCTTTTTCATAGTTTCTTTTCAAATACAAAGTCAGTTTTATGAGTATCGACGATCTTGTTAAAAAGCTCTTTTAAGTATGGGTATTCTTCAGGAGTATATATTGATTTGTTGAACAATGTCCTTTGAGATAACTGGATAACATTCTCACGGATTTCTTGAGTTGTTATGAATAAGCCGCCATCCAGAGGCAGACCAAGACGTGCTGTAGCAGGCGAAGAAATCACCCGGAATTTGTCTGGAAAGGCCAAGGACAGCATTAGTCGAGTTTCGCTTGGTATTCCCCAATCTACCGCATATAATCTTTCAGCTAATTTAAACGGATTCTCAGTTAACTTGACCATTAAGAAAGGATTATAGAGAAACTTTTCCTGATTTAGATTATCAAATGCGTCAATTTCTATCTCATAGCTTTCACTTAGGGTAGATTCCAGACTGTCAAGATTAGAAATTTCTGATTTTAAGATTTTCATCTTAGGGTAACGCTCATCCAGGTCTTCTATGTATTCTTCAATAGAATTGAACTTCTTGATTCTTTTTCTTTTGTTATGAGCCTCATATCCGATAGAAAAGTTAGTGAGATTCCCTTTAATTTTTCCTGTTTCATCGAGTTTCAGAACCAAGTTATATGAATCAACTGACTTGTGTGTAGCTTTAAGATCAATCCAAAAGGATGGACGCGTGAAACTCATAACCCGCCCCTGATCATTGATGCAGTGAATTGGTAATAATCCGAATGGGAGAAATGAATCAGATGCATCCATTAGGTAGCTTTTCTCCCCAATTTGAACCCTAGCGATTACATAATTGAAATCACTAACTACAGGGTATAATTTATTTATGATTCCATTATTCCTTGTTGATAATAATACTGGCTCACAAAATAATCCAGCTGAAGTCATTGCAGAAACAAGAGAGAGGTTAATATCTGCGATATTTCCAGATCTATTTTCATAGGCTTTGCGCAGACCATCAGGATAAATTCCACCTGTACCGTCCCATTTAAACCAGTTTTGGATATGTTTAAAAATAGTTTTTGCTTTTAATAGTTCATCTGTTTGAGTTCCTAAGATGGCTTTGATTTCTTTTGCAAAAACGTCTTTCTTCTGAAGCTGCTGTCCAAATGAGGTAGAAGTCATCAGCTCTTCATCAATGTTTTTCCACTCTCTTGTGAGCCCATGCTTTATTCCCATGTAGTCGGTATATTCTGAAAGCTCAAAATTGATTGTAGATAAAAAATTTGAACGAGCTGTCATGTATGCTTCCTCCACAAAAGCAGGTATACTATCCAAAACATAAGTATTTTTCCAACAATCGGTTTTTAGATTTGACCCTCCGCCGGTAAAACAATCCTTTATTAGTTCTGGAAGATCGGCCATCAACTCATATGGACCTTTATATGAAATGTTATAATGATAAACCTGTGGAATAGTCGTTACATATTTACTTTCAATCTTAGGGATATTGGATTGAAATTCCCAGGAACGAAAATTGAAAATAAAGGGTGAAGACAATTTATAACTATACTCAATTATACAACCTTCATGAAGATCTGGTAAGGTGAATTTAATCAGGTCCCAATTTTTGTTTTTATTTTCTTTTATTACACTTTTTGCATCCAACGACACTTTTATTGTCTTTCCATTAGCATCAATATACGTTGTAGTTCCCGAAATATTTGTTACTGATTCGGATTTTAAATTGTCACCTTTGTGAATAGGAATTGTTATGTTCCCTTCATCAAAACCTTTATCGTCAAATATTTTTATACGGACTGTATAGTCAACAATGACCCTTGAATCCTGTCCAATTTTCATATACGCATTGCCGAGTTCTTTTAAGACGACTGCATGTGCACTTGTGTCACCAGTATAGGCTTTCATTGTCAGTTCCTGATTTGTCAATTCTCCGATAGGATTTTTTTGCGCAAATGTGGATTCGAAAAATGCCAGAAGACATATAATTAATATTGTCCTTTTCATACGATAGGTTAGTGAGTACATTTAACAATAGCTCAAAATATACAATTCCACCTTAATTCAAAAATATTTTACACTTTGCCCTTTATATGAATGATTTTGCGATTTTTGTAGACTATACACTATGAAATTAAACTTAAAACGCCCCCTTGCCTTTTTCGACCTTGAAACAACAGGCGTTAATGTCGCATCAGACCGAATTGTGGAGATATCCATCCTGAAGGCAATGCCTGATGGAACTGAAGAGGTGAAAACCCTGCAGATCAATCCCGGAATCCCAATTCCACTGGAATCATCACTTATACACGGCATTTACGATGAGGATATCCGACACGAACGTACCTTCAAGCAAGCCGGAGAAGAACTGGCCCGTTTTCTGGATGATTGTGACCTTGCGGGATATAATTCAAACCGTTTCGATATTCCGGTATTAATGGAGGAGTTTTTACGTGCCGGTATAGACTTTGACATTGAAAACAGGCATTTTGTAGATGTTCAGAATATTTTTCATCAGATGGAGCAGCGTACCTTAAAGGCCGCTTATCAGTTCTATTGCGGCAAGGATATTGAAAATGCACACTCTGCCGAAGCCGATATTAAAGCTACTTATGAAGTTCTGAAAGCCCAGATCGAGCGTTACGAAAATCAAAGCTGGGAAGATAAAAAGGGTATAGTTTCAAAACCTGTTCAAAATAATATTGAAGCACTTCATGCATTCACTAATCTGAATAAGCCTGTTGATTTTGCAGCCCGTATGGTTTATAATGAAGATGGGGTGGAGGTAATTAATTTTGGGAAGCATAAAGGCCGCCCTGTTGAAGATGTATTTCAATCAGAACCCAGTTATTATAACTGGATGCTGAATGGTGATTTTCCATTGTATACCAAGCGTTGTCTCGAAAAAATCTGGAACCGGTTTAATGCAAAAAAGGAACAGTTAAGAACTGAAAGACAGAATGCCACCGCTGCTGCTCAACCTTCTGTTCAAAGTCCTCCCCAAAAGCCAAAAGAAGAGGCAAAACCTATTACAAATGATCATTTAGAGCAGTTAAAGATGAAATTCGGTAAGTAATTGATAGTTGACAGTTGATAATTGACAGTTGACAGGTCGCTATCGGGTTGAGAATTGAATCAGGATTAATAGCAGATTATTTGACATTTTTAATCATTGACAGATAACAGATAACTGACAACAGAAAACAGCTACTCCACAGGGTAATACGCCTTACTGATTACCCCTTCATCACTAAGCAAGGGATGCAAAATTTCTGATCCCAGGATAGCACTTAGGGTAGATTTCTTTCCATTTATCCATAACTTATTCTGAATCAGTCGTATACCATGGCTGTAATCAACATGATCGCTTGTATGCCCATTATGTAGTGGTTGAATGGCTTTCCCGTCAGGTTTATGCCAGCCATAGATAACAACCCGAAGCTGGTTTTTGTCATTGAAAATCTTATTGGAAATAACTACATCTTTCTTGTTTCCGGCCACCAGGCATCCTAGTGGATATTTCCTGATTGATTGTTCCCTTTGCTGCTGTACCATCCTCGTATGTCTTTCAAATACTGGCACAGTGATCATTGCTTTGGAAGGAGGAATTGGCTGAGGCATCATTTTGACTTTGGCAGAATGGTAAATCCGATCTGAAATTTTTCTGGTAGGCAAACTGCTGCCGAGCAGGTCAGCAACTCTCTGGGCCAGCTGTGGCCGCATTGGACAATAAAAATAATCGGAATCTGAGCCTATTGCCAGGAAATCGGGCAGAACATAATATCTGATTGTATTTATTTGCCCCATAATGATTGCTGTATCCCTGATTAAAGAGAGCTTTCTGTAAAAGCCGGGAATATTACCTGTTTGGATCTCATTAAATATAATATTTTCGCGTTCCTCAAGACTCAGAGTACTATCCCTGATACTCTTTGAGAATTCCGAGCCACTGAATGCGATGCCTTCACGCTTTTTTAATTTCAGATGCTGTGAATAACAGCCATACACCAATAGGTTAAAAAACAGAAGCAGAACGTATTTCATATTATAAATCTAAGAATCCGGCATGATTAAATTAATCATTAAGCCTATGGGGAATGATTATTTATTCCCGATTTTTTGTTTTAGTTTTTGAGGTCATGAGCCCTCCGGGGTTTAATCATCAAAGGTTCTATCTGAAAAAAGAAGACATTTAAAATAAACAGCTGGAAAGACTTATCTTTTATCCAAACTGCTCAGATTTGCCATGTAGGATTCGCTCACTGGGATTTGAAGGTCATTAATGTGTATCTGATGCCTTTCAATCCTGTTTATAGCAGAAACAGCTGCCATGTAGGAGCGGTGGATCCTGATAAATTTATTCTTTGGCAGGATCACTTCAAGTTCGGTGAAAGTCATTCGTGAGAGCAGGCTTTTATTTTTCAGTACGAAGCTTACATAATTGCCGGCTGCCTCCAGGTATAAAATATCGTCAAAATTTACTTTTTCCTGCTCATATCCTGTTTTTAGAAAAATAAAATCATTGCTTACGCTTTTATTTCTTAACTGGAACAGTTCATAGGCTTTATTACATCCCTTGACAAAGCGGCTTAATGAGAATGGCTTGAGGAGGTAATCGATTGCATCCAGTTCAAAGCTGGTAACTGCATGCTCAGAATATGCAGTTGTGAAGATTACCATTGGCTTTTTATTCAGGCTGTTCATGAAGTCAATACCCGAAATGTCGGGCATTTTGATATCCAGAAATATCAGGTCTATATTTTCCTTCTGAATATACTCCATCGCTTTAAACGCATCCGTAAATTCGGCTTTAAGGTTCAGAAAGGGAACTTTTGAAGCATGGCTGCGCACAACTTCCAGCGCCAGGGGTTCATCGTCAAGTGCAATGGCATTCATGGTATAAATGTATCATTAAATTGAGTTTTTTTATCGATAACACTGGCTCCGGATTCCAATGCAATATGACTTTTCAGAAAGTGAACAAAGCTTTTTCGATTTAGCCATTCATGCAATAAATGACATTTATTTTCTGTTATAGCGTGTTTTTTATCAGACTGATCATCAATTTTGCTGAGCATTGCGGCTTGATCTTTTTTCTCTTTTCCGGATTCACGCGATAAATTTTCGCCACATAGATTGACTATCAGGCTAAAAAGCAGTATGCACAATAGGCTTTTCATTGTTCCTGAATTAGTTCAGTTGGATCGTCAGGTGAACAAAATACTCTTTCCCGCTTTCCCGGATGGATAACTCATGCTTGCCTGGATATAGTAGTCTTAGCCTTTGCTGTACATTATTCAGTCCTATGCCATTATTATCCTTTTCGGGATCATTCAGAGGTTTTGGATGAATGCTGTTAGAAATATCGAAAAAGAGGGTATTTTCTTTACAAACCAGGCTGATACGAATGATTGAGGGCTCCTTCAGACTAATACCATGTTTAAATGCATTTTCAATAAATGGGATGAGGAGCATAGGGGCAATTTGAAGTATCCCGGTATGTTCTTCAATCTCAGTATGAATCTGAATTTCAGAAGAAGACTGAGTACGAAGGGTTTGAAGTCCGACATAATTATTCAGGTATTCGATCTCCCTGGTCAGAGAAATTTTCTCCTGAAGATTTTCCCTCAGCATAAAGCGCATCATATCGCCAAGTTTCTGAATGCCCTCAGAAGTTCGTTCAGCATTTTCCTGAAGTGCAGTACCATAAAGTGTATTCAGTACATTGAAAAGGAAATGAGGGTTGATTTGTGAGCGTAGAAAGTTCAAATCAGCATTTGACCGTCCTAACGCGGTTTGTAGCCCTTTGATCTCATAATCAACAGTAGTTCTATGTTTGTAAACATACCAGGAAAGCGGTGCAGTAAACAATAGCTGGAATCCGATATTAAATAATGCAGCTACAAATGCTACTTCGCTATCATGATCCGGAATCAGAAAAAGAAGTATGGTGAATAGTGGTAAAGTGCTGAGTAAGACTAATAGAAAAATCTTTTTCAGATAAGCTTTAAATGGTCTGCCGTTCTTGTAGATATCCGGTAGGTAGGCATACATCGAATAGCAGTATAAAAATATCCCTGCAAGAGAACAGGTGCCAACAATCATAACAACATCTGCATCACTCTGACCAATTAATAATAGAAACAAGGCAATCATCCAGAAGATGAATGCAAATATTCCGTCGCGGGTAACTACCCTGTATTTTGACTGGATCAGATCTGAATTTTCAAGCAGGTAGATTGCAAGGAACTTGATGATATTATAAAGGGCGTACATCATCAATAACCAGAAAGAGTAGATGGCTGATTCCTGAAAGAGCCTGGAATAGAGTTCGTCTTCTGAATATTTGTCGAACAGATACCCTTGAGTCCATGTGTCGGTAATTGCAAGTACAACACTGATCAGGTAAAATATTATCAATGTGTAAATGATATTCAGTGTGATATTTTCTTTTCTGCTGAGAGGTGGGATGATGACAAAGGCTAGCAGGCAATAACTGACATAAAAGCTAGTATATCTGCATAACATTGGTAAAAAATGGTTATTGAAGTATGAATAATGCTGATGAGCTTCATCGAATTCATACTTTCCCGGCTCCCAGTTATTGTTTATAGCACCTGAAACAAGAAAGAATACTGAGAATACAAACATGGTAGTTGCAGCCCAGAATTCTATCCTGTTAATATCTGAAGGATTTTTAATGATATTTTTCATCTATTGTCTGTTGTTTATTAATTCATATTATTAATTGTGAAACAATTATAAGACAGTAAAATTTGGACTATAAATAAATGTGACGGGATGGAGGATATATGTGATGAGTTGGCTTATGCTGGAATTTTTTTATTGAAATAAGCTTTAATTTGGTTTCAGAAAATCAATATTTCGTTTTAGGCCGCTAAATTTTGTTCGTTTAACAGCAGAGTTCTTGAATACTTTATTAAATGTTTCAACAGTAATTTCATTCCAGTCTGCTTTTTTAAGTCCGAGAAGGTCTTCATGCGGACTGAAATTCTGCTCTTTATGGAGTACTGAGAATTTATTCCAGGGGCAAACATCCTGACAAATATCACATCCGAACATCCAGTTGTCCATTTTCCCCCTGAATTCAGCAGGTAATTCATTCTTAAGCTCTATGGTGAGATAGGAGATGCAGCGGCTTCCATCAACTTTATATGGGGATACAATAGCTTCTGTAGGGCATGCATCTATGCAGCGGGTACAGGTTCCACAATGATCATTTGTTGGTATTACATCATATTCAAGCTCCAGGTCGGTAATCAGTTCAGCCAGAAAGAAAAATGAGCCGGTATTCTTATTGATTAGGTTACTATGTTTTCCAATCCATCCAATTCCTGCTTTTTTTGCCCAAACTTTGTCCAGAACAGGTGCTGAATCTACAAATGCCCGGCCGTTTACCTCCCCAATATTAGCTCTTATAGCTTCCATCAGGAGTTTTAGCTTATCTTTTATCACAAAATGATAGTCCATGCCATAAGCATATTTACTGATCTTTGGCGCACTTGCATCATCCTGTTCCTGATCAGTAAAGTAATTCAGGGAAAGTGAAATGACCGAACGGGCACCATCTACAAGCTTTCGCGGATCCAGACGCTTATCAAAATGGTTCTCCATATAGCTCATTTCGCCATGGTATCCATTTTTTAGCCAGCTTTCAAGTCTTGGGGCTTCTTCTTCCAGAAATCCGGCTTTAGAAATACCACAAAATTGAAATCCCAGTTTAAGGGCTTCAGCCTTTATGAATTTTGAATATTGTGAATTACTGACCATTATTTAGTCCAAAGATAGGTATAAGAATAGTTGCTTTATTAGTTCGAAATGAGCATAATTCTATTTAATAGGCTGATTTGTCTTTATGGTATAGCATTTGCATTATGCTATGAAATTAATTTAAAATTTATGAAAACACATTTTCTAAAACTATCAGCACTGGCACTCAGCTTAATT
>Ga0209480_10000497_pt1 | contig 32548 bp, 36 predicted proteins | sample JI61114C2DNA_FD_187501 | JGI IMG/M metagenome (GOLD analysis project Ga0209480, IMG submission 187501) | Wastewater effluent complex algal communities from Wisconsin, to seasonally profile nutrient transformation and Carbon sequestration -... | ecosystem: Engineered > WWTP > Effluent > Algae... | reverse complement strand
GGCTCTTGTACTCATAATTTTGTTCTCCTCTATAATAGCAGTTGGGTTGTGATCACATCACAACCCCTGCTTCCGGCGAGGATGGGGGTAGCAATTGCAAGGAGGCTCCGCACGAGGGTTCCCTTTAGGGATACGTGGGGATGCCTTGCAAGCGCGAGGGGCAAAGCCCCTTAGCCATAAATGAACGTTAAGACTGTTTGGCGGACATTACGGTTTCCGTTGGCTTTCGGATGTTTAAAGAAACCGTAATGGCCGCCAAACGCCAATTAATAGGTGGCTGTTGGGGCTATTAGGGTAGGAAGCATAAGTGCAAGTCTTACACGACTTGCTACAAATTATTAGGAGCGAGGGAGGCAGCAACTGCAAGGAGGCTCCGCACGAGGGTTCCCTCTGGGATACGTGGGGATGCCTTGCAGTTGCGGGGAACAAAGCCCCCCTTGTCTAAAAAAACTGTTTGGTGACCATTACGGTTTCCATTGGCTTTCAGGTACTTAATGCAACCGTAATGGTCACCAAACACCGATTAGCAGACGGCTGTTTAGGGGCCTGGGGGAGGGGGGATGAGCATAAGCGAAAACCTCGAATATCTAATTTCTCAGGCTTATGCTCATCCCCCCTCCCCCAAGCACCTCTATGGTTAACGTTTAAAATATACGCAAGCCGTTGATTTGATGGTCTGATGAATTTCATCTCTTAGCGCCACCTGTTGGAGAACATTATGTTGTTTTTTGGTGATTTTTTTAACATCTCTTATACTTTTTTCAATGTATTATCAGATAATCAATTTGACTAAGCGCATAGATGTGCATCTATGCGCTTTTCCTTCTCAACAATCAGGCGTCGATCATCCCTGATCTCGGTTTCATGTTTTTTATCCCCTTAGTTTGGAGTCCGTGCATATACATACATGGACTCCTTATACTTTAATTAATATGGATTTTTTTTCGCAAACTCCTCGAACTCATCTAATGACCCACTAAAAATTAAGTGATAGGTAGGGTCATCACCAAGAACAGAAATTCTTTTAAAAACAGAAACAACAAAGTTTCTTTTCTTAATTTCAAAAAACATCTCCTCTTCATCTTTAGTAATCTCATAACGATAATCTAAGTCTCTATGCTCATTATAATGGGATGTTAATTCAGAACCAAAATAAGGATTGTTCGGCCTTTTATTGGCAACAATAAAAGAAATTGCCAAGTCGTTCGCTCTTGGTGAGCCTATCTCAAATGCTTCTTTTATAAAGCCAACGGCTCCTTCTGGATATCCGTCGCAGTGCTTGTATACGTGAAAAGTTCCCCTAGCATCTTTAAATGTATAAACCGCTCTTGTACTCATAATTTTGATCTCCTCTATAGTAGCAGTTGGGTTGTGGTCACATCACAACCCCTGCTTCCGGCGAGGATGGGGGTAGCAATTGCAAGGAGGCTCCGCACGAGGGTTCCCTTCAGGGATACGTGGGGATGCCTTGCAAGCGCGAGGGGCGAAGCTCCTTAGAGAAAAACATAAGAATCAATAGAAATGGAATTTTTGGGACGTATGAATAAACATCAATCCTTGAAAAACAAGGGAAAGTATGGGATATTCAACTGAATATCATCGTCCCCATGACGAGCAAGACCACAAGACTTATACGCAAAATAATTGTGGGGAAGCGGGATAAACATATTTCCTTGAGAGATGGTTTAAAAAAATATAGTAGGTTGAATGTTATGGAAAAAATATCCCCCCGCGTGGACATCGCCTTCAAGAAAATCTTTGGCGTTGAAGAAAACAAGGATCTTCTGATCTCTCTCATTAACTCTATCGTCAGCAAGGAAGACCAGGTTGTAGAAGTAACTCTTTTGAACCCCTATAATGCCAAGAATTTCCGACAAGACAAGCTTTCTATTCTCGATATCAAGGCCAGAGGAGCCGACGGAAAAAGGTACAATATCGAAATTCAAATTAGTGATGAGGCAGACTACGATAAGAGAGCCTTGTATTATTGGGCGAAGCTTTACACGGAACAACTAAAGGTTGCTGAGGATTACTCTACGCTTTCTAAAGCTATAGGGATTCACATCCTTAATTTTACTTCTATCCCAAGCGTAGATAGGTACCATAATGTATTCCACATCACAGAAAAAGAAACGGGTCTCCTGTATTTTAAAGATTTAGAGCTTCACACGATAGAATTGAAGAAATTCTCCAAAGATTCCCATGCAGAACTAGCTGATATCGTAGCTATGGTCAAAAACTCTTTGGATATGTGGGCTGCTTTTTTAACCCGCCATGATTTGTTAAACAAGGAGCGCCTTCCTTCAGAATTAGATGACCCTGCTATCAAAAAAGCTCTTAACGTATTGGATGTCATGAACTTTGCGCCAGAGGAAAGGGAAGCCTATGAGGAGCATCTTAAATGGCTCAGGATGGAAACTAGCACCCTCAAGAAACATGAAACTAAGTGGTTTGAAGAGGGTAAAGCTGAAGAGAAAAAAGATATAGCTCGTAAAATGCTTGCTAAAGGGAAGAACATTGAAGAAATTATTGAACTCACAGGACTTTCTACCGAAGAAATCCAATCACTTTAAAAAGAACAAACAATTGAATGGGCGCTAATAAGCTGACTCGTAAAAATAAAAAAGATTTTAAAAACTTTGAAGGTCAGGTTGAAGCGCTTGATGCGTTTATAAAATTAACAACGGTTTGTTTGACACTTAATAACCAGCGTGTAGAAGGTGAAAAAAACAACATCTACTCAATTTTAGTTGCATTGGACACTGTGTTCCCCGAGTTCTTTGAAGAATTACAAACATTTAACGGTTTTGAGCTTCATGATAAAAAGAAAATCATTGATCAAAAACTGAATGAGATTCATGTAGATATACAAAATTCTATTACTTTACTTAAGAGGAAAGTAAACTTGAATAAAGTAAAACCAACCCAAACGGATTATGTGTGGTGGAAATCTTTTTTGGATGATCTTGTTACTGGAAGCGCTTAGGTTTTTAATATGTACCCTAAAAACGATCGTTTTAATTTAGGTTTTTTTAATATTGAATGTCGCTGATATCTATGGGATTATTATCACAAAATAACTCTGTTTTTTATGTTTTCATTCAATGTCGTCTCTTTTGCCTCAATCATGACCCATTCCACTCCCAAAGTAATCGGGTATCTTAGAATTTCAACCAATGACCAAGACCTTGAAAAAAATAAGTTGGCTATCTTAAATTTGGCTAATGATAAAGAGTTGGGGAAAGTACATTTTATTGAGGAAATTGTTTCTGGTAAAGTTAGTTGGCGGGATCGTAGGATAGCCGCCGCTCTTGATGATCTAAAAAAAGGGGACACACTTATCGTCAGTGAATTGTCTCGACTTGGGAGAACTATGTTGGAGTGTATGGAAATCCTTTCTATTTCAACTCAAAAGGGAATTTCCATCTATGCGATTAAGGGAAATTGGCAATTGGATAATAGTATTCAAAGCAAGATTATTGCCATGGCATTTTCTATGGCCTCTGAAATTGAACATGATTTAATCTCTGCACGAACCAAAGAAGCTCTTCAAGCTCGAAAAAAGTTAGGGTTAAAACTAGGCCGACCAAAGGGTCTAGGAAAAAGTAAGCTTGATGTTTTTCAGCCTGAAATTGAAGCCTTGATTGCAAATGGGTCAACTCAAAGATTTATTGCTAAAAGATATGGAACAACCCCCGATAATCTTAATAAATGGCTCAAAAAAAGGAATATTAGCCTAAATTCTTCTACCTCGTAACTCGTAGCGTTTCAGGACTCTACAAGAAAAGAGAAATTTTTTGTGGGATTAGTAGATTGATTAATATATGATATCATATCATACAATGATATTACTGCCCTTTTTTATCAATTGTGGCTCTCTTTTTTAAAAAAAGAGTTTTACAAACTGACTGAGCGAAAGCTATAATATGATATCATACTATATAGGTGGGAGAAATTAATGATAATTTTGTTTGGAGGTGAAAAGGGCGGTACTGGTAAAACAACCCTAGCCACAAATATAGCTGCAATGTTATCTGCAAAAGGCTCCGATGTCTTATTAATAGATACAGACAAGCAAGGGAGTGCTAGTTCTTGGGGCGCAATAAGAGAAACAGATAGCGGTATGCGGCCTATTCCTGCGATTCAAAAGTTCGGTAATGCAGTTCTATCGGCGGTTAAAGATTTATCTAAGCGTTATGATGATTTAATAATTGATGCGGGGGGGAGAGATAGTATTGAGCTGAGGGCGGCTCTTACTATTGCTAATAAAGTATACATACCACTTCAAGCTTCTCAATTTGATGTCTGGACACTAGGGGCAATGGACAAACTAGTCGAGCAGGTTAAGAGTTTTAATCCAAGCTTGGAAGCTTATGTAATAATTAACAGAGCCTCCCCAAATCCTTCTGTTACAGAAACTAAAGAAACCTTACAAATATTTGAAGATTTAGAAAACTTAAAACTCACTTCAATAATAATAAGAGACAGAATAGCATATCGTAAGGCTGCAAGGAGTGGTCTTTCAGTTACCGAAATGAATCCTGTTGATCAAAAAGCAAATGATGAAGTTCTAGCCTTCTTTGAGGAAATATGTGATGAACGCAAAACTAAAGCCGCTTAAGCCAAATCCGCCAAAGTTTGCTTCAGATGAAAATCTCCAAAATTTTTTGGACGAAGCAAATAACCCTGAGAAATCTGGGAGTTTATTTGTTAGTAAGACAAAAAAAGAGGAATTTCCATGGGAACAACCTCATGTCCGTGAAGATTTAAAGAAAATGTTCAATATACGTTTAAGTGAGAAAGATTTTATTAAGCTAGAGTACCTTGCGCGTCTTAAAAAGGAGAGCATGCATAAAATATGCACAGATATCCTAATTCCTCAAATTAATAGGATGCTAAGTCTATAAACTCAGTAATCTTTAACCTCCATACAAACTTTTTATCTTATAAATTTATCCAGCATGACAGTCTTACACACCATACATTAATATGATATCATGTAATATCATATGACATGATATCATGTAAATCAACATAATTTTAAAAAATAAATAAATTCAATAAATTACCTTTCTTCAATCTAATCTAATTTAATATGATATCATACCATATTGTATGATATCATATTAAATATTATCACAATATAAATGCACTAGTGACACCTGATATAATACTAGATAAGGCCAGGGTATGAATTTATTATCTTTACGGCCAAAACAATTTTTGTTACTACTTGCCTAATTGTTATAAAGTGGGAACATATCTATGGCTATCGAACAGGATAAAAGGGTAAGAATTACAATCTCTATACCTGAAGAACTTTTAATTAAAGTGGATAAAGCAACCCTTAAGGAATATACGAACAGAAGCCAATGGATAATTAATGCCCTGTTAGAAAAGCTTCGTAAACCGGATAGCTTTAGAGATAGCGAATCGGTTCGCAATAGAAATGGAGAACAGCATGACTTAGATTTAAAGACTTAGAGATAAAAAAAGAGGACTTTCGTCCTCTTTTTTTATAAAACATTACTAGGATTAAACCTAAATATTAGAGACTGAGCAAGGATTTTAATACTTAGTACCTATATTGTGTATTTTCAATATACGCAATCCTTGGGTTTTTGTCAAGTGTTTTATCCTAGTAGCCCTTGTTTTTTATTAAAGGAGCTACCAATGAAACAACGTCATTTTATCAAATTCGATCCCAATATTAAGAGACTCACGGGCTGTGACCGAGCAACCCTTATCCTGGAAAAGGTAGAGGTTTTTTTCCGCAAACAACCTGATGGATTTTATAAATTTATTGAGCCTTGTTCTCATCCTCTTTACAAAAAAGAAGATAGCTGGGCGGAAGAATTGGGTTGTGACCGTAAGTGTTTTACGCGCTCATGGGATAAAATAGGCTTGAGACATAAAAGCCGAAGAGCGTTTGAAGCCGCCGAAGATAAATTTGAAGGCAAGCTTTACGCCAGTTATTACGACCGCCACCTCAATCAAATGTTTTTCATCCGCAATCATGACCTGGCTAATGAAACTTTAGAAGAGTTCTATGAGCCTAAAAAACAAAAAGCAAGAGCGGAGGACGCCACAGCTACAAAAACCAATGATTCCTTGGCCTTGAAGCCGTTGAGCACCGGACATTTTGTCCGTTCATATAAAGAAGCAAAGAATACCTCACCTGAGTTATCTAAAGATAACTCTCATGCCAAGCGATGAGATCGTTAAAAAATGATTGATATTTGGACAGCCACTGTCGGAGAGGGCAAGGGTCAAATCGAATTGAGAGGAAAAATCATCGCTTTTCTCAAAAAAGCATTTACCGACTCATTCAACAGTTGCCTTCAAAAATGGAAGGAATATTGCATAAGCATTAGCCGTAGCAAGTTTTTAATGGGAGAAAAAACATCTTTCAAGGCAACCATGGAATGGGCGCTCAAGTTTGATGTGATCGCCAAAATTTTAAGCGGAGAATACTACGGAATAGGGGATAGAAACCGAAAGCTCACCCTCGAAGAACAGGAAGAATCGAAAAAGGAACGAGAAGAACAAGAAAAGGCCAAAGAGTTAGAGAAGCAAAGGTCTCTTCAAGGTTTAGAGGAAGAAATCAGAAACAGGCCGGATGAGCCGGAACCCGTAAAGGATTTCAGGATAAAATGGCTACGCAGCTTTGGAGCGCAAAGCTACAAGGAATTTCTGGCAGATTCGACATTGAAGGTTGGCAAGGAAGAAACCGATTTAATGATCCAGCCAAAAGAAAGAATAACCGCTCTGCATCTGGTAAATCAATGGAGTCCTGAAATCTTATCCGGCCAACCTTTCAAGCGTGTCCAGGTATACCACTACATCCCTGATTTCAAGGGAAAACCGCTCCTTTTTGATCATTGGTTGGGTGACATTGAGAAGATCGAAAAGATTGAAAAAGGAAGGGGTGAAAATATAAATTTTGCCCATGGTTCTCATGAGTTAGTTGATGAAAAGCAAGGCACGGAAACAAATCAACTCCGCGCCCGCCTGAAAGCGCATATCTCCGCAAAGGAATATCCGCTTTGGCTGGATGGTATCAGGGTTCAAGAAATTAAGCCTGATGGAATGCTGGTTGTAACCTTCAAGGATAAGTTATCGTCAGACTATGCGCGGGTAAAGTTCTCCGACAAAATCCTAAAATCCGCTGTAGAGCTTTGGGGTGAGGTATCAGATTTAATGATTCATGAAGAATCAGATTGTTTGTTGATTCATGACAAGGATGATGATTTGGAAAGTGACGAAAAAACTTTGGTGAAACAAGCCATAGAATCTTTAATGAAGACTGGTTTTTCAGGAGCAGGGCAGAGAGGTGGAATCCTTAATGACTGGATACCGTATTAGCAGGTAATATTTGAGCAGGAACAGAAAAATTGGCAATTTGTACAGCATTCTCACAAACGTCTTGCTACCCTTCTCAAAGAAATTCAGGAAAAGCCCCTCATACAGAAATGACATGGCAAGATTTCCAGAAAGAGAGCGAGAGAAATTCAGGAGGTATGTAACAACCCGCCCTATCCAAGTTCTCGGAAGCCTGATGCTAAGAAAAGCAATAGGTCAACAACGCTACGGCATTTTTTAAAGTGCGGCAAATGGTTTCCTTGGCGATACGATGTAAGATTTGGTAAATACTTGAATATTATAGGTACGCTAAGAGGAAAAGATTATTTCATTCCTATTCAACACGGTTATTTTTCTTATCCTTCTATCTCCGCCAGAAGAGAGCCTTGCTCAATCTGTTGATTCTCATGATAAAACCGCATGCCCTGTTGAAGATCATTCCCTCGATAACGGACAAGATGACCCTGTCGAAGTCGAGCCAGCTTCACCCATTCCCTTTCAGTCTAAGGAAAGTCCCATAATCCTCGAAAAATCTGAGGATACAAGTCCCAAGGAAGGCATAGGAGACGCTTTCTCTCAAGATCATAGGGACAGATTTCACTCAAAAGTTGAAAGACGACCGCTGACCGAAGGTCAGCCTCCGAATGAAAAAATAAATAAAGCTCCATCCGTCGAGGAAAAACCAGATGCTTAAATAATCTATAACCCATTAAAAAGAAAGGATTTTTTATATTTACTATGCATTACCTTAAAAATCATATCAAATTCCCCCTCTTTATTTTTTGTTTCTTAACCCTGGAAGCCCATGCAGCAGGTTTACAAAAAGCCAAAGGCGTTCTGGAAATCATTAAAACGGAAATCCTTGGCATTGTACCCATTATTGCCGTGATCGCCTTAATCGCCCTTGGCGTTGGGTATGCCATGAATTCCGTGCAAAAAGAAACATTCATGAGATGGGCGGTTGGCTTGATTATTGTCGGTTCCGCCGCTCAAATTACCACTATGCTTCTGGGGTAATAAGATGCTTCCCCTTCCTCAAGCTTTCCCTCTCTTCAAAGGGTGTACCCGCGTTCCGACCCTCATGGGCGTTCCCATGCTGCCGCTCATGGGTATGGTTATGGCGGTCGCCATTGTCGCTATGCTGGTCAGTTTCTGGTGCTGGTTTTTAGCTCTGCCCCTGTGGTTTACCATGGCGCAAGTGACCAGGAATGATGATAAAGCCTTTCGTATATGGGGACTATGGGCGGACACCAAATTGCGTAATGGCCGGAAAGCCTTCTGGGGCGCTTCCACGTACAACCCCACCCCCTATTGTAAACGGCGGTAACCATGGGAGCTTTGGAATCACAAAAGATTCTCCAGTCCGAAATACCTGTTGCCCGATATATTCCCTACTCCCACCACGTAACGCCCACGATCATCTCCACTAAAAACGGGGATTACCTCTCCATATGGCGTTTAGGAGGCCGTTCCCATCAAAGCGCCGCCGCCGAAGATATTTTTAACTGGACGCGCGAACTGAACAATTTGATGCGGGGCATTGGCAACGCTCACATGGCTTTTTGGAGCCATGTGGTGCGCCGCCGCGTTTATGAATATCCTGACAGCGCCTTTGACAATGCGTTCTGCCGCCAATTGGACGAACGGTACCGTGCGAGCTTTACGAACTATAATTTAATGGTCAATGACCTTTACCTGACGGTTCTCTACAGACCTGTTATGGATAAAGTCTTATCTTTTTTGTCCCGCCGTGAGCATATTTCCATTGAACAACGTAAAGTGCGCCAGGAAGCGCACCTTAAAGCCATGGAAGACGTTAACCGAACCATAGCGGCTTCCTTCCGGCGGTATGATGCCGCTTTGCTGGGAACCTATGACCATAAAGGGCATAGCTACTCTTCGGCGCTGGAGTTCCTGGCGCGACTTCTCAATGCTGAACGCCATCCCATGCCCGTAGCTCATGCCCGCATGTCTGACTATATGGCGCTCAACAGACCTTTATTCAGTTCTTGGGGGGAAATCGGGGAGATTAGAACCGCCAGGGAAGCGAAACGGTTTGGCATGCTGGATATAACGGATTATAGCGACGCTACGGAACCTGGACAACTCAATGGTCTTTTAGAGGTGCCTTTTGAATTCGTGTTAACGCAAAGTTTTTCAACCCTGTCCCGTCATGCCGCGAAGGGATTCTTGCAACGCCATAAGCAACTTCTTTTGGACGCCAAGGATGCGGCCTACCAACAGATAGAAGAAATTGATGAAGCCCTTAACCAACTCATTTCAGGTCAATTCGTTATGGGGGAGCATCATGCAACCCTAACGGTTTTTGGCGAAGAAGCGGCGCAAGTTCGGGATTATTTAGCCCTTGCCAGCGCTACGTTGCTGGATGTCGGGATCATCAGCAAGGTGGTGGATTTGGCCTTGGAGTGCGGGTTTTGGGCGCAACTTCCGGGGAATTGGGCTTATCGGCCTCGGCCAGCCCCGATTACGTCCTTAAACTTTCTTTCCTTTTCACCCTTCCATAATTTTATGAATGGCAAGCCCAACGGCAATCCCTGGGGGGCGGCAGTCACCATTTTAAAAACTGTTTCGGGAACGCCCTTGTACTTTAATTTTCATGCCTCAAAAGTAGGAGAAGACGCTACAGGCCAAAGGCTTTTAGGCAATACGGTGATGATTGGTAAATCCGGCACGGGAAAGACCGTGACCTTGGGCTTTCTTCTCGCTCAGGCTCAAAAATATCAACCCACGGTTGTCGCATTTGACAAAGACCGCGGCATGGAAATTGTCATGAGGGCTATGGGAGGCCGTTACTTGCCCTTAAAAACGGGATTGCCCTCTGGTTTTAACCCCCTGCAATTACCCCCAACGCCCAATAACATGCAGTTTTTAAAGCAGTTTATCAAGAAACTGGCCTCAGCAGGGGGGGAGTCTATTACCCACAATGATGAGGAAGAAATTAACCGCGCCCTTCAGACGCTGATGTTCCACATTGACCCTCCCTTGAGACGGTTGTCCATGTTGCTGCAATCCCTTCCCAACCCTTTATATGAGGGCAGGGAAGGACACCCCACCGTCCACGCCCGTTTATTGAAATGGTGCGAAGGCGGGGAGTATGGGTGGTTGTTTGACAATCCGGAAGATGCCCTTGATCTTACCACCCACCGTTTATACGGGTTTGATATCACCGAGTTTCTGGAACACCCTGAAACCCGTGCGCCGACCATGATGTATCTGGTATTCCGTACCGAAGGCATGATTGATGGCCGCAAATTTATTTATGTCTTTGATGAATTCTGGAAAGCCTTGTCAGACCCTTATTTTGAGGATTTGGCGAAAAACAAACAAAAAACCATTAGGAAGCAAAATGGCATTTTCGTATTCGCTACGCAAGAACCAAGCGACGCTTTAGAAAGTCCCATTGCGAAAACGCTGGTGCAACAATGCGCTACCTACGTGTTCTTACCCAACCCCAGCGCAGATTATGACGACTATATCCAGGGTTTTAAACTAACGGATGCGGAGTTTGACCTGATCAAAAATTTAGGAGAAGACAGCCGGAGATTTCTCATTAAGCAGGGCGGTAATTCAGCCATTGCGCAACTCAATCTTCATGGGTTTGATGAGGAGCTTCTGGTGTTATCGGGGACGCCGGATAATGCTGAACTGGTTGAGGAAATCATTGCGGAAGTCGGTGAAGAACCCGCCGTATGGCTTCCCATATTTTATAGCCGAGTGTCGGCCTCAGACCGCATGCGTTTGAAAGAAAAACGATGAAAAATATTTTTTTCCTCATCAATTTTATCTGTCTGGCAGGAACCCATAGCCATAGAGCAGAAGCTATGGCTGTGCACGATGCCGCAAATTTTGGCCGTCAGGCGGAAATCCTTATGCAAACGACCGAACAGGTCGCTAAAGCGACTGAACAAATTCAAAAACTCGATGCTCAACTTCAACAAATGAGAAATCAATTTGAACAAGGAAAAAAACACTATGAAGCCGTAACGGGCAATAAAGGTTTTGGGGAGAAACACCATAACACAGGGCTACAACAGTCGTTGCCGCAGCAATGGCAAGGTCTTTATCAAGCAACCCAACAAAATATATCCGCCATTCAAGGATTAATAAATACGGTTAAGGGAGAAGAAAACTTTACTGGTTCTGTTGACGATATGCAAAAGCATATAGAAGGCCGTATGCAGCAAGTCGCCGCCGTAGATAAGGCCGTCGGCCTTCAAGCTTATCAAGGGGTACAGGATCGCATGAAGCAAGTGGACAACCTCATGTCCGAAATTAAAAACGCGCAAGACCCTAAAAGCATTGCGGAACTGCAAGCGCGTATCGCCATTGAGCAAGCCTATATTCAGAACGAGATGACCAAATTGCAACTGGTCGGCCAGTTGCAGAGGGCGGAACAACAGTTGATCGAACACCAAAAATATCAGATGAGCCGACGTATTTTGAATCCCCAAATTACAGGGATGCCTCGAATTCGGTAACTAATAAAGGGAAAAGAAAACCATGAAAAAACCGTTTCTGCTTTTAGCGCTGGCTTCCTCTCTCTTGGGTTGTAAGGAGGAGGAAATACATGATGTGGAATATTATTATCAGAATTTCGATGAATGCAAAAAACAGGTGGTAAAATGCCAGAATCACCCTCGGAAACTCGAAGATACCCCCAATTGCAAAAATGCAAAGGCCGCCTACCATAAGAGGCTTATATATGGGGATGGTACGGGGAAAATGCCAACAAAATGGGCGGAATAAATAGCATATGACTTTTCAAATTTTCCAACCTCTCTTTCATAAGGTTGACACAATCACGGCGACCTTTGTGCACGACATTTCAACCCGATGCGTGGCGGAAATCACGCCCGTTGTAACGGTGGGCTTAACATTGTCGTTCATTGCTTATGGCTTATTGATTATGCGCGGCGCAGTGGGTATGCCTGTTTCTGAATTTTTATGGAAAGCTTTCCGTGTGGCCATTATTGTCAACATCGCCCTGGCAGGTGGGCTTTATCAATCGGAGATTGCGGGTCTCATCCGTACCCTTCCCGATGATTTAGCCACAGCGCTCATCATCAATCCAAGCCAGGGGGTTACCGCCGTTTCTTTAATTGACGAAGCAATGGGCGTTGGTTTGAAGTGTGCGGGAGAGGCTTTTGATATGGCTGGTCTGTTCAGCTTTGAGGGTCTTACCTATTGCTTGATCGGTATTATTATTTTTTCTATGACCGTTATCCTGACAAGCGTAGGAGCCTCTTTTTTACTGATGGCAAAGATTGTCCTATCCATCTTAGCAGGATTGGGACCGCTCTTTATCGTGGCATTAGTCTTTCCGGCTACTGAACGGTTCTTTAATTTATGGTTGGGACAAGTCTTGAATTACGTCCTCCTGGTGGTTCTGTACGCGGCGGTTTTTGGCTTTATGATAACAATGTTTAAAGATTATATGGCTGATATAAAAATGGATGGAGGAAAAAACGTTGCTTGGACTGTTGGCGGCGTTGCTGGTCTTTCTTTCTCAATGCTGATTATTTTGCGCCAACTGCCGTCAATCGCTTCAAGCCTGGCGGGTGGGGCGGCGTTAAGTTTTGAACGTGGCCGTAGGTTGGACAACGCAATGGGACAGGGGGCAGAAATTCTTTCAAGGGCGGGCGCAGCCCTTATGCCTTCCCGAAGGTCTTCCGTTCCTGCTAATCCCCCTTCATCTTCGGCGCAAGCGCAAGGCAGACAGCCAGAAACATCATCACGGTTGACCAGCTATGGTTATTACAAGGGAGGCGCCAGAAATGCCGCCAAAATAGAATAAACAATCCCGCTGAAAACGGCGGGGAATTAACTCTCGAAAGATAAAAAAGGATTCAAAGGAGGGATAATGAAACAATTCAGGAACGGGTTCCTTAGCTGGCTGGTCATTCTTCTGCTCATTGGATGTCAATCCATGCCGAAAGAGCCTAAAATACCAGATTCATCACCGCGGGTTGCCGTCAATAAGACAATCCCCCCTGAAATCCAGGCCGAGTGTCGGTCGCAGGAGAGTGTTTATGAAACTCCGACCCCTTAAATCTGATGATTTAAAGACCTATCTGGAGGAAAGCCGTGGTTTGGAACGAGATTATATGGCTGAGATTTTACGGTCACGGCAAATCGCCTGGCGTCTTGCCATAGGCGCAAGCGCTTTCCTGGCTGTGGCTCTGCTGGCTCTTTTGTTTCTCACGCCTTTAAAAACCAATACGCCCTTTGTCTTGCGCGTCGATAATGCGACTGGTCATGTGGAAGTCCTGACCACCCTTCAGACGAGAGAGACGAGCTATGGGGAAGTTGTGGATAGCTATTTCCTCAATCAATATGTTCTCAACCGTGAAGGGTACGACTATAACACCCTTCAAAATGCCTATAATACGACGGCTTTGTTAAGCGACCCTGACGTGCAACGGGAATATTACGCTTTATTTGAAGGGGCGCAAGCCCGCGATACGGTTTTAAAAGACCACGCCAAGATTGTCGTCCAAATACGCTCCATTACGCCGACGCCGGAAACAGACTCGTCTGGCGGTACGGCGGTGGTGCGGTTTTCAACCCAAACCAAACATAGTAACGGCAGTGTAGACCCCCTTCATAACTGGATCGCCACCATAAGTTATACCTATAAGGACGCAACCATGTCCTCCGCTGATCGACGCATTAACCCTCTGGGTTTTCAAGTGACCAGCTACCGTATTGACCCAGAAACTTTAACGCCTTCGGCTTTAACATCCCCTTGAGAGGTTTATGATGCGCCATTCTGCTTTAATGAAGTTTATCATGGTTTTAGCCATAACCTCTGTCGGGGGTGGACACTCGGCTTTGGCCTTGCGCCACCCGATCCGATCTTCCTTTGATGCCCGTATTCGGTACGCCCCTTATAACGCCAATGACGTGGTTCAACTCAATACAGTCATCGGGATTGCGACGCACGTGGTTCTGGAAGAGGGGGAGCAATATATGACTCATGCCTTTGGCGATGCCAATGCCTACGCTTTCGCCGTTGAAAAGAACCATATCTTTTTAAAACCAAAAGCCGAAAATGCCGATACGAATTTAACGGTCGTCACTGATCGGCGCAGTTACCATTTCCGCTTAACGTTTCAACCATCCATTCAATCTTCAGCCGTCTACCAACTGGTTTTTACCTATCCGGCTCAACTGAAAAAAGCGGTTTTAGAAAAGGATTTTGAGTATGTGGGACATGATTGCAATTTAAATTATACCATGAGCGGCGACAAGGATATTGCGCCCCTTCATGCCTGGGATAACGGAACTTTCACTTATTTTAAATTCGCAAGCAGCCGCGACCTGCCCGCGGTTTATATGGTGGATGCGGATGATCAGGAAAGCATGGTGAACCGTCATAACATGGGGGAGGCTTCAAATATTGTGGTGGCACATAAGGTGCATGATCGGTGGATTTTACGCCTTGGTGATCGGGCATTGGCTATTTACAACGAATCCTGCAAAGGGCATCCCGAATTTCCCGCGACAGGAACAGCCGTACCGACAATCCAGCGGATTGTGAAAGAAGCGCCAAAATGACAGCGGAAAAAAAGCTTATTGATTTTGAAAAAGAACTGACCCAAAAGGATGAACTGAGAGCCGATATTCGACAACGCCTGGAGGGAGAAAGGGATACGGCGGCTTTAAAAAGCTCCCAGAGCCGTTTTATGCCCGGGTCAAAAAAGTTGCTCGCCTTGCTGGCGGGGATATCTGGCATTTTTGGGAGCGGTATGGTCTATAAAGCCTATCAAGCGAAAAGCTCTCCTCCAGCGGATGCGTCGCCCCCTGCAACGGTTCGTAATAATTTACCTCCCTTAAAGGTTAATAATGAGGCGTCCACCAAAGCCTCTGAGGATTCTCCTCCACCGGCAGAACCTCCACCCCCGCCTTCGGAAGTGGTGCAAGCTTCTGATTCAAAGGAACCCACGCCTGAACAATTGCTCCGGCAACGCCGTTTATCGGCAAACCTTATTGACGGGGAAGGAAACCGCCCCCCGCCAGATCAGGTTTCGGCTTCTTCCGCACACTCCCAAGGGCAAGGTGGTGAGCTTCAACAAAAGATGCAGCCCCTTCGCCTTGATGCAGCTATGGCAGGTAAATTAGGCGACCGTCATTATTTATTGACGCAAGGCTCCATGATTGACTGCGTTTTAGAAACCCGCATGATTACGACCCAACCTGGGATGACGACCTGTTATGTTACCCGTAACATTTATTCAGCCAATGGCAGGGTTGTATTACTAGATCGGGGGTCAAAGGTTATTGGACACTATCAGGGTGGCATAACTCAAGGCCAGGCGCGTATCTTTGTCTTATGGTCGCGCATAGAAACCCCGAAAGGCATTATCATCAATCTGGATTCCCCTGGGACGGGTACATTGGGTGAAGGAGGGGTCGGCGGGTATGTGGATGCGCACTTCTGGGAACGCTTTGGGGGAGCTATGTTGTTGAGCCTTGTCGATGACTTCGCAAGCGGTATGACGCAACGTATGGCCAATTCCAGCAACAAGAGCCAGACTACTTTTTCCAGTACGACCAATAATGCTCAAACTATGGCGGCTGAAGCCCTTAAAAACAGCATTAATATTCCGCCAACCTTGTACAAGAACCAGGGGGAGCGTATTTCCATCTTCGTCGCCCGTGATCTGGATTTCAGGAGCGTCTATGAACTTCAACGCCGTTAGAGTCGAATCCCGACCCCAAGCCGAAGGTCGGCCACAGAAAGATCAAGCCATCCAGCAGTTGTTGAGGCCATTGCGTCCCTACCTTGACCAGCCAGAGATAACGGAAGTGACCATCAACCAACCTTGCGAAATCTGGACGAAAACCTTTCATGGCTGGATGCGCCATGAGGTTACGGATTTAACGGGAAGCTATTTGCATGCTTTGGCGACGGCCATTATCGTTTACAATGGCATCCAGCCAAAAAGCGTTGTTTCCGTTATTTTGCCAGAAGGACAAAGAGGGCAGATTGTGCAACCGCCAGCCTGTATTGATGGTACGTTATCCTTTAATATCCGAAAGCACGCGCCCATTGTTAAGGACTTGGAAGAATTAGAAGCCGAAGGAGCCTTTACCGACGTTTGTGACGTAAGCTTTAACAAGCCTGATGCTTCTGAAGCCAGGGCGTTTCTGGCACAGCATGATTTCAGGAGGCTGGAAGCTTTTGAGGTCGAGTTGTTAACATTGAAGAGGGAAGGGCGCATTGTTGAATTCCTCAAGAAAGCTGTGCTGGCAAAGCGCAATATGGTTATTGCGGGCAAGACGGGGTCTGGTAAAACCACCTTTGCCCGTTCCCTTATTGAAAAGGTGCCGACCCATGAGCGCATCATCACCATTGAGGATGTCCATGAACTGTCCTTAACCCACCACCCGAACCGCGTCCACATGCTCTATGGTTACGGGGCAGGGCGCATCACGGCGGATGAGTGCCTAGCTTCCTGTATGCGCCAATCGCCAGATCGAATCTTTTTAGCGGAGCTTCGCGGCAACGAAGCTTGGGAGTACCTGAATTCATTGAACACAGGCCACCCGGGTTCCATTACCACCACCCATGCCAACAACGCCTTGCAAACCTTTGAGCGCATTGCCACCCTCATTAAAAAATCGGAGGTGGGGCGGCAACTGGATATCGAAATGATCAAGCTGGTACTCTATACCACGCTGGATGTGGTGCTGTATTTTAAAGATCGGAAGCTCGTGGAAATCTTTTATGACCCCGTTTTCGCTAAAGAGAAAATGGCGTAAAAAGGTCTGAGACGCCAATTGCGGTATTGACTTTTAACGCTTAATGTTATATATTAAATTATGATAAGGAGCTTCAAATGCAAATCTACCCAAGAGCTGTGGGAAACAGGGAAGTCGAAAAGAATACCATCATCCCTTAAAAAAGGCGCATTACGGAAGCTTGTACTCATTGATGACGCTGCTGAATATAAGGATTTAATGGCGCCGCCAGGGAACCGCCTCGAAGAATTAAAGGGGGATAGAAAGGATCAATTTAGTATACGCATCAATGACCAATGGCGAATTTGTTTTAAATGGATAAACGGCGACGCCCATGAGGTTGAAATTATAGATTACCATTGAGGAGGTTATGATGAGTTGGAATATTCATCCTGGAGAAATTTTACGGGAAGAGTTTATGAAGCCCATGAATTTAAATGCGAATCGGTTGGCGCACTACTTGGATGTTCCAGCGCCCCGCATTAATGATATCCTCTTAAAAAAACGCGGCATAACAGCGGATACGGCCTTAAGGCTTGCCCATTATTTTGGAACATCAGCAAAATTCTGGATGAATTTACAAGATTCCTATGAGCTTCGGGAAGTTAGCCAGCAAACAAAGAACCATATACAAAAGCTCGTACACAAGGACAGCCAAGCTATAGGGGTCGCTTAACAGGACGACATGAATGTTTTAGGGAGGAAGCCATGAAGATTACGGATCAGGAATTAGCAAAAAGGAATATGGCTCTGGAAAATGCCATTGCTTCACATCGCCTGGAGGGTTTAGAGCCAGACCCCCAGACCATTGAAGACCTTAAATGCGTTGTCCGCGGTGAGTTTGGCATTGAAGAATCTTTAAAGCGCGTAAGGGAGAGAGTTGCCCTTGGACAATTTAAACAAGAATAATTTTCAAGACCCGTATATAGAGCCAGCTTCAGGATGTCTTCATAATCTTTTGGGCATTAAGGATCCAGAGATTCTATCTAAAGTAGAGACGGCCTTTGTCTTAAACAGATGCTATGAACTGGAACAGGCTTCCTTTAATAAAACAGTCAATAAGACATTTGATTTTGACCATTTAAAGGACATTCATAAGCATCTGTTTCAGGATGTTTATGAATGGGCGGGTCAAGTTCGCCATGTTAACATTTCAAAAGGCGATACGTTGTTCTCACACTATCCCCTTATTGAAAAAGGCGTTCACTATATCTTTTCTGGCTTAAAGAAAAAAAATTATCTGGAAGGCTTAGCTCCTGGTGAGTTTAGCAAAGAGGCGGGGTATTACCTGGGAGAAATTAATCATGTCCATCCTTTTCGGGAAGGCAACGGGCGTACCCAAAGGGAATTTATTAATCAACTGGCGCACCATAACGGGTATCATATTGAATGGAGCAACATAACACAGAAACAAATGATTGAGGCATCCATTGAAGCGGATCAGGGCTATTCAAAGCCCTTGGCAACCCTTATCCATGAGAATTTGGCCGAGCGTGATATCGTCGTGTTTATTAAGCAAAAGAGATTTTATGACGCAGGATATGTGAATATTTTGCCAGCAGAGGCGGGAAAAAAATATGACGGGACAATTATGGGCGTTACAGAGCGCTACGTTATGCAAGCATCAACAGATTCTTCCCATAACGTCATTATCCATAACCACCGTTCCTTATCAAAAACGCCTGAGATGGATAAAAGAGTAGAAATTTCCTACTCCCATGGCTCGATTGGACTGGTGCGTGAGCCAGAAATATTAAAGGAAAAGAACCCATCTCACACCCATGATTTAGAGAAAAATTCTTATCAACATAAAGATCATGAATGGGAACGGTAATGCAACAAGACAGCCATAATTGGCAAAATATTAGCCAATTACCTCTTATGAGTACTCTTCTTCATAAGATGCGTACCGATACGCTTTTTAAATTAGAACTCTTGAAAAAGAGTCTTGCGAAACCCTATACGATATTAGATGCGGATATAGCCCCTATTATGCATGCGTTGCATAGGCAATTGAAAAACTATCCGGTTTTGCTTGAACAGTTTGCCATCTGGAAAAATGAAACACAAAGCCCAGATGAGGTAGAATTAATAAATTCTGCATTAGATCTTTGCCATCAAACAAATTCTATTACTAAAGAATGTCAAGAACTGGCAGAAAAAGTTAAAAATGTAACAGTAGAAGCAAGGTCTCAAATTCCACAATGTGATCAGAAATCCAAAGAAAACATCATTAAAACAATACCATCCACTCATAGTTATACCCTTACCGAAGACCAGGTAAAACGGTACCGTAATATCCGCCAAATGTTACAGGGTCTCTATCCAAAATTTGTAGGCTCATTGGATAAAGAAACTGTTCAACGGAGCGCCAGTCGTTTAGGGATTTTGCAGGGAGACTCTTCCTTATTAATTAATACGGAGCATGAGACTAACTTATTTTTTGATTACTGCATTTACCAGCACAAACAAGGAGATTTAACCGGAATCCAAAGAAGTTTTAAAACTTTTTCTAAGTTGTATACGAAAGAATGGTTTGAGGTTTTTGAAATTGCCAGTCAAGGCTATTTTGCTTATTTAGACATTCTTGATTCTGTAGATGAAGATGGCTTGGTTGTTTATGATCGACTTCGTGATACCTTGCATTTAATGGTAGATAATGGTTTAAATAAGGTTGCTAAAAGCCTTCATTACTATACGTTAGTTACCCATGTTATGGATTTTAAGGACTTTTTAGTAACCACAGGGGCATCAACGCCTGTGCCTGTGCATACAGAGTCAGGGTTAAAAGTGCAGCGAAGGTTTGAAGCGTATTTAAGGCTTGTCAATAATAGAGAGAGTTCCGTTAAAGAAGAAAAGCAATATATTACAGATCTTTATAAGATTTGTCTCCATGAGGATATCACAGGTAAAGTCTCTTCTCCCTTGGTTCCTTTTGGTAAGGAAGAATTAGAAAAAAGAATCGGGATTACGAATACTATTCAATAGGGGAGTGTTCGGGAAGCTGCCGCAAAACCTAAACTGGCCTGGTTACTTTTGAAAAATCTTATTTAAATCAACAAACTATTCAGCCTTCCTTAACACCTAGCCCAATAGGTTATATGTGCATATTTGTGAAAAATATTTTAACCCGGCATCCTTGTGTGTTATTTCATGCATGACCAATAATAATACCAATAAAAATGGGGGTCATCACGATGAGCAGAGAGGAGACGGCTGATAAATTTGCGCATGATAATTGTAAAACCTCACTGAAAAATATTAAGAATTTAATTTTAAATATTCCCGAATATCAGAATTGTAGCGTTGCTGACGCCACAAAGCGCATCGGAATTCCCTGTCAATTTTATCTATAAAATCAACAACTCTGTCGTAAGTATTTGTATCAGTGGGGATAATTGCTTCTGTCTGCTCCTCTTTTTCCGTGGTCACTTGCCTCACTGATACAAAGAAGCGGCTGTAAATTTCTATGTAGCCAAGGCTATCATGATTAATCGTAAGCGCCAGATTGGTCGCATCTTTCTGTTCACAGAATAGAAGAAGTTGTTCCAAAATATTGAGGTGGAACTGAGCCGTAACAAGCCTTTGGAAATAGGCGTCAAATCCAGTTTTTTCATTAAATCTTTGGAGGTTAATGGTGGGGAAGGTGCAAGTCACAACTGGCGCAAGGGGAGGGGATGTTTCACCTGATTCCTCTAAGAAGACAAAGGATTTCTTCACCTCTAAGATCAATTCGCAGTCTAGTTCATGGGTGCAGTCTTTAACCCTGAAAGCGTGCAAATTTGGCGAAAACTCTTGAAAATCGCATATAAACGAATCGCTGGAGAGAGGCATTTCCCGCTTTTGGGGCAAGATGTTTCCCTTAAAGGGATGGGTATTATTAATAATCACATTCAGCATGGCGGACATCCTTGATTTTAATTCAGTTATTTTCTATTTAACGTTTCCTTTTTTTGTTGAAAGCTTCTTGGCGGCCTTCTTTTTTGTTAAAGTTCCTTCAACTTCAGTCGCTTAACTGTGGGCGCGAGACTTGAGGTAACGCCGAATGACGGGATTAGTTCGTTGCTTGCGCCACAGGTCTCGCTCAAAATCAAGGTTGGTTGTGTTCATAAAAGTGCGCCATTTATCAAACGTTTTTTGGTCTGAGGGGATTGCCATTTCCGTTTGTTCCCCATTTTTCGTCAGGGTTTCATCATAATACACAAGAAAATCTTGGTAGATTCCAAACCCTTCGGCTTGGATATCATCCATGTAAATGATGAGGTGAGATGCATTATGATTTGCGCAAAACAAAAACAGTTGTTCCAGTACTTTCATCTGAAACTGAACCACGATAATGCCGTAAAGCGTTTCATCTTCGTCCAGAATCTTGTGTGATTTGTCAAGAAAAGTAGGGAAATGGCAAACCACAATCGTTTCACCCTCCCTTCTCTCAATATCCAGGATGAGGCCGCATTCCAGTTCATGGAATGGGTCTTGGATGGTCATTTCATAAACCTGATGACCTATCTTTTTGGTTTTAAATATAAAATCTAAGCTTGAGGGCGCGGGTTGGGAAGAAACAGGAGTTTCTTGAAGACGGTCTGGATTGGAAACCACAAGCTTTAGGCGTAGGGTCGTTTTTTTGGCAGGAGAGGACTTGCTATCATTGCCTTGAAGCAATGTGGGCTTAGAGCCAGAATCTTGCGACATATTATTTTTCCTTTTTATAGAAAGGGTTGTTAAAATCCACCTAAAAAAGATGAGCTTGGGGTTTTTAGTTTTATCTTCGACCTCCCTTTAATGCTTTAAGGATCATTACTGAGAGGGTATAACTTGTAAATAAAATTTACATACATCAAATGCTTGCATTAATATACATACCTGTGCGCTACCGCCCGTTTGGAGGTATAAATAATGTACGCTAATTGGTGGTTATAGACATTAAAAAGGCTTGAATTACCCATAAATAATTTATATATCAGATATAAAAAGATGGAAAATGTTGAATAATTCAAGGCAATTTATAATGGTCTTTATATTTATCTATATTTAGTAAAATAATTAATTTAGGGGAATTTTGATGCTAAAAACAAAAACAGTCGTAACGGCAACAATTGGTAACGCAATTGTATATTATGACATGACCCTTTATGGATTTTTCACGGCTTTTCTTTCACCCCTTTTTTTTCCTTCTGATAATCTATTAACTTCTCAATTGGCAAGCCTTGGCGTTTTTGCTGCTGGTTTTCTGGCAAGACCCTTTGGCGGGTTAGTTTTTGGCCATATCGGGGATCGTTATGGCCGAAAAAAAGCTTTGGTTATTGCTATTCTTTTGGTGACCGTTCCCACAACGGTTATTGGGCTACTGCCAACTTACGCTTCAATTGGGATCCTAGCCCCTATCATTTTGGTTGCGTGTAAGCTTATGCAAGGGGTTTGTACGGGTGGTGAGTATAGTGGAGCGGCAATTTTCTTATCAGAACATCATCGAGGTCATAATGAAGGGCTTGCTGGGAGTATTCTTCCTGCCTCTAGCATTATGGGAGCTATCTTAGGGACAGCCCTTGGTGGTTTATGCCTCTTACCTGAAATGCCAACCTGGGCGTGGCGTATTCCTTTCCTGTTGGGGGGGATTTTGGGGATTATTGGCTATTTTATCAGAAGCGCCCTTATGGAAAGTCCTGAGTTTATAACCACTGAAAAAGAGAACCACCTGCTCAAACTTCCTATTTTAGAAGTAATAAAGCAGGATAAGCGGGTATTCTTATGTGCCTTCTGGATTTCAGCATTTCATCTGGTGTTATTTTACACTCCTGTCGTTTACATCGTTCAGTTTATGCTGCCAAAAGACACTCTAGCCTCTTCAGGTATGTTCTTAAACACGGGATTTATGCTATTACTCATGGCGCTCCTCCCCTTGATGGGGTTTTGCGCAGACCGATTCGGTAAACAGAAACTAATGATAAATGCTGCTATAGCAAGTTTCATTTTAGCTTTACCTTTATTCTTTCTGATGAGTTACGAAAACTCTTTGACAAACGTATCAATTGTATTGATCGCATTTTGTCTCCTTTCATCTACTTCTGTTGCCCCCAGCGTCTCCTTCCTCCCTACATTATTTCCAGTTCAAAACCGTTATAGTTCTATGGCTTTAGCTGTTGGTTTAGGGGAAGCATTTGGCGGCACGACCCCTCTTATTTGCCACGGATTTGTCGCGGCCATGGAAACTCCTATTGCTCCTGCTTTCTATCTCATGATTTGCAGCGCTTTCGCATGGATGGCTATAAAACATTCAAAACCCCTAAAGGCCGTCTATGAAGTAGAAAACCCTCAAGAGCTTCCTTCAGTTTACCTGAAGGAAAATATTTTAGGGAATGTAGGATGAGAGAACCCAGCCCCCGCATAAATTGGAATCGGTTAACGGCTTTCTATCAAACGGCACGGCTTGGTAATATAAAGCATGCATGCGCGAAACTAAATATCGACCAATCGACATTAAGCCGCACCATTCAATCCTTTGAAGAAAGCCTTGGGTTTAAGCTATTTAACCGTGTTCCTCATGGCGTTGTTATGACAAGGCAAGGGGAGATTTTATTCCCTGTTGTCGAAAAAATTCTGTTTGATATTGACGCTGTTCTTCTAAAAGCTAAAGAAGAGGGAGAAATACCTAAAGGAAGCCTGAAAGTGGCTACAACAGTTGCATTAGCAAGTTTGTGGCTCGTTGAATTGATCCCAGGCTTTTTAGAAGAATATCCAAATATCGAGCTTTATATTATTGGTGATGACGAAAGACTTAATTTAAAAGCACGAGAAGCCGATGTCCTTATTGCCCCCTACATGGAACATTCACCCGATCTTGTGCAAACTTATCTTTATTCTTGTTCCCTTCAGCTTTATGCAAGCCCTCAATACCTCGAAAAATTTGGATGCCCTCAAACCATTGATGATTTAAACAATCACCGCCTGATTACTTTTGGGACGGACACAATTCGACCTTATAGTGACATTGATTGGTTGCTACGTATCGGCTTACCTTCAGGAGTGGTGCGTAAACCTTATATCAGCATTAATTCCTCAAAAGGAGCGAGCCAGCTTGCAGAAAGCGGCCTTGGGATTGTTGCTCTTTCTGATGAATATCCCCATATTCAAGAACTCAACCTTGTCAAAATCTTACCAGAGGTTTACGGGCTTAAAGTTGATCTTTATTATATTTACCCCCAAAGCCTTCAAAACTCCAAGCGCGTAAAGGTATTTGGCGAGTATTTAGAAAAACATATCCCCCAAGAATGGAAAAAGAACCCTAGCCTCGGTTCTTCGGCCTCTTATTAATAACTTTAAGGCTACTTTTAGTAGGTGTAAATTGTCGCACGGTAGGGAATTTTTATCTTCTAATTTTAAATTTTAATGCGGTGTTGAATGGCGTCATTGAACATTTTATTTTAGCAACTAGATTGAGGTTATTTGTTTGTTTTAAAATAAAAATATTTCTTTAAATGACGCTGTAGCACGCACATAATATTTTTCAAAATTATTAATTCTGTTTGCTTCCATCATTTATTTATTTAAAAATTTATTGATTGATTTAACAGAATCCGCCCGATATAAGGTAGTCATTTGCAGGGCGCTCTTACAACTTTGTAAAAAATAAATTTTTGAAATAAGTTGTCATACAAAGTGCGTATTTCGGGGAACGTGAACAGTCATTTCGGAGTTTCGTGAACACCCAAGAAAGGTAAGGTCCATGGTTAGACTCTAAAATAAAAGTGTTCACGCTACAATTGGTTTTTGACTTTTTCTCATCGATTCTCCCTTTAATTCAAGTTTAAAACTTTTGCTTAACAAGCGATCCAAAATTGCATCGGCAATGGTTGGGTCCGCAATCATCTCATGCCATTTTTGTGTGGGAAGCTGGCTAGTAATCAGTAAAGATTTAACATGGTGGCGGTCTTCAATAATTTCCAGGGTGTCCCGGCGTTGGTCTTGCGTTAGCCTTTCAAGCCCCCAGTCATCAAGGATTAACAAATCAATTTTTGAAAGCCTTGCCAGGATTTTTGCATAAGAACCGTCAAGGCGGGCTAAACGTAATTCCTCAAGTAACCTTGATAACCTGGCATAAAGAACAGAATAACCCATTCGGCAAGCCTGGCGCCCCAGCGCACAGGCAAGCCAGCTTTTTCCTGTCCCCGTTGGCCCAGTAACCAGAAGGTTAAATGCTTCTTTAACCCACCTGCAAGAAGCAAATGACCCCATTTCTTCCCTTTTAATTCCGCGTGCGGCCGTGTAATCAATGTCTTCAATACAGGCTTGTTGGCGAAGGTTCGCAACTTTAATAAGCCGCCCAACCTTGCGGTCTTGCCGGTAGGTTTTTTCACAATCTACCAATAACCCCAACCTTTCTTCAAAAGACAATTGATGTGTTTTTGGTTGTTCAAGCTGGCGCTCCAAGGCTGTCTTCATACCCGCCAGTTTTAATTCCGCCAGGGTATTTAATGTTTGTTCAATAAGCATTTTTATTCCTTTTTATTGATAGTAATGTGAACCACGGATATTCTTATGTTCCAGAGGAATCGGCTCCTCCTGTAGTCTGGCTAAAGGTTCCTGATCAAGCCGTTTTTCTAAAAAGTTGGATAATGTTTTATAAGAATACACGCTGTAAAAAAGAGCCCTCTCACATGCTTTTTCAAGCCTTGGGGAACCGAACAACCGGCTTAATTTGAGCAATCCAAGAAAAAACCGGTAAGCTTGGCGTAAGTGGGCTTTATTTTTAAGAATGCTTGCCATAAAAGCGTGGGTATAGGGGCCTATTTCTAAAGCCCACTCCAGGCAACTTTCTGGCGTCCATTCCTGATGGTGGCGGTGGGAAGGCAGCATATGAAGGGTAAGGGTTGTTGTTCCAGGCCCCTGTTTACGCTCATGGCTGGCAATCCGTTTGCCTTGAGCAAACACTTCAATAGTATGAGCGCTTATACGAACATCAACTTCCTGGCGGGCATATAGGTGAGGCACACTATAATAATGTTTTTCAACTTCAATATGATAATCAAAGCCAACCCTTAAGCGTTTAAATTCACCATAAGTATAAGCCTTACCAGGTAAGGGCTTTAAAGTCCTTTGTTCAAATTCTTTAAACTGGCTGTAGCGGCTTCCCTCCTTTTTTTGAAAAGGCTTGTCGTTAAGCTCAGTTAATAAGCCACTTATCGCGTGGTTGAGGTCTTCAAGGCTATGAAAAATATGGTGGCGCAGCCGGGCCAAAATCCATCGCTGAACCAGGAGTACTCCTCCCTCTACACTTGGCTTATCTTTTGGTTTATAAGGTCTGGCAGGCATAACGGCTGTATTATAATAAGCAATCATATCTGCGTAGCTGGGATTAATATCTGGATCATAGCGGCAAGCGTAATGGACGCCTGATTTAAGGTTATCAGGAACCAGGAGCGCCGGCACCCCACCAAAATAGCAGAAAGCCCGCACATGGGACCCAATCCAATGGGGCAATGTTTGATCCCATGTGGCTTCAGCAAATGTATAATGGGAACCCCCTAAAACAGCCACAAAGATAGAAGCATGATGCACATGGCCTGTTTTAGGGTCTACAATAGGTACCTTTGTCCCAGCATAATCAATAAACAATTCTTCTCCAAATTTATGGGACTGGCGCATACTTAATTTTTTGGTTTTTTTCCAAGCTCTATAAATATGGCAAAACTGGGTATATTGATAATGGGCGTTGGGGTACTGCAGCTTGTACTCCTCATGGAGCAATTGAAGGGTAACCCCTTTGTGCTTGAGTTCCTGGTCAATCCATTCAAAATCAGGAACAGTATATTTGTCGGGGACGCCAGAAACTGTTTTTTTGAATAAAAATCTTCTCAGCTGTTTTTCGTCCCAGTCTTCCGGTAAAGGCCATGTCACATTGGCTTTTTTAGAAAGCTGTAAATATTTATGAACGGCACCAACAGACAAGTTTAAACTACGGGCAATTTGCCGTTGCCCAAAGCCTACTGTATGCAACCTTAGAATTTCTGTTATCTTGCGCATAGAAAGAGTTCCTTTCATATTTCACATTCCTCATCTTGATTAAACCAAGTTAAAGAATATGATGATTAAACCTACTGCTTTCCATGGACTTAAAATTCCTGGTTATTCCGTTTGAGCGTGAACACCTATTCCGCGCGCTTTCAAAAAGTGTTCACGCTTTTGCGGAACGGGTGTTCACGATGCTCCGTAATAGGTGTTCACGCTTTTGCGGAATGAGTGTTCATTTCTGCCGAAATACGCACCAAAGACCCGTGAGAGTATTTGTTCATAAATAAAAATAATAATTTTACTTACTTATAAAGGAGGTTCTTCCGTGTTAAATTCTCTGAATACCGTGCCAAATGGCGTCTTTCAAATGCCACCTATAGGCGTTAATTTACCTGAAGTTTATGCGTTATCAAATCCAAAAAATTCTATTAACTCTTTCGCTACCTTGAATAACCAGGGGTATATGATAACTTACCTCCATGATTTAAGTAGGGCTTTTGTTGAATATTCTTCTATAGCGTCTGCTCCCGTTCTTGATATCGGTACAGCCTATGGCTTTGTTGCTTTAGAAGCTCTAAAAAGGGGAGCTAGTGTCATCGCCAATGATTTAGATTCAAGGCACCTTGAAGAACTGAGCAGAAGAGTACCAAAGGACGCGCTTGAAAGGATATCTTATGTTGTCGGGCGCGTTCCAGAAGACGTAGTATTTAGCCCTAACAGCCTTGGCGCAGTACACGCAGCAGGTGTCCTTCACTATTTGTCTCCAACAGATTTTTCTTTAGCTATTGATAATATTACATCTTGGCTGAAACCTGGCGGAAAATTTTTCCTCTCTACACCCTCTCCTTATACAAACCTCTATCATAAATTTCTTCCAACATTTAAAAAGAATCAAAAACTTAACAATAAATGGCCAGGGTACATTAAAGATGCGTCTAAAATCATCCCAGAATTTTTTGATAACGTTCCTAGATCAATCTACCTCATAGATGAGGAATTTATTAAAACGAGGTTAGAACAAAATGGATTTGAGATTGAAAGCATAGAGTCTTTTGATATCACATTACCAACTACAAAATTTAAAAAGCAAACAAATGTTTTAGGAGTTGTTGCCTGTAAACTCTAGGGGAACTTTGAACTCTATACTTTTTAGAATATTTCTTGTGAAATACATTGCCTTGGTTGGGGGAAGCAATGGCATTCTGTTAGCGTGCCGTGTTGGATTTTTTAAATGGTGGTCTTGGCCTCAGACATCGATCAAAAACGGCTTATTTTCTCAAAGATTTATACTCCATTTTATATAACCTGGGGGGGTGTTAAGGAAGGCTCGATTTTGGACCAAATGAAGTACCTAAAGAATTTTTGTGTGAGGAAACTGACGATTTCCCTAGAGTTTTATCTTCCCCATTCAGGAGAATTAGACATGAAAAATGATCTTAAGTGCCGACACCTGCATTTCAAGGAATACTTAAAAATCAATATCTTCTACACCCAAAATCGAGCCTTTCTTAACATCCCCCTAACAAGGGGCCAAATTGATTTTCTTTGAAAAAGTTGTGACAATTACATCTCTAAAGCAAATTCCTGGAAGCTTGGGTACTATTGGAGAGACGTAATGGAATAGTCTTCTATCATTTAAAAGTAAGCAATTTCCTGGACTTAAATCTCGTTCAAAAATAATGTCTTGGTAATTTTCAGAACTAAGCAAAATAGATGTACCCCCTGTAATATTTTGGTTATTAATAGAAAGTATAGATACATAGTCAAAACCATCCTGATGTATTCCTTCAGGTGTAGGTAAACCCATATTTTTACTATCAGCTACAACTCGAATTTGATGTACTCCAATTTCGTAATCATAAGATGGTAAATACTTTAGAACATTCATGAAAAAAACTTTTTCCAAATAAGACTTTACAACATCCGAGAGTGGACTGAAATGTCTCTGAGTGTTACCAGAGTATTTATTAACATATATACTTTGTTCAAAAGGATTTTCTTTACCATTTGTCCAAGACAATTGATTAGATTTTATCAAACCTGTGGAATAAGATCTTTTTCTAAACTTATATATAGAATCAATATATTCATCATCTGGTAATGTAAAAAATGATTTTCTTATAGGATCATCAATCTTTTGTAATTGAAATAGTAAGTAGCTCTTCATGAGAAGTAAAACAAACCTATAAAAGTTAAATTTTTTACTAATTAGTTACATTAAAATTATTTTTCAGTATTATTTCTCTCAGTTCTTTCAAATGATTATTAGAAATATCAGGAAGTTTTCTAATGATCATATCAATCTTAGTGAGAAGAGGCTCTCTAGGATTTTTTGACATTGAATATTTTTTTAGTGCGCCGTTTACTGCCCATGCAGATAAAGTAAACTGAGAAGTAATAGCCGCAGTCAATACACACATTGCTGCTACCTCATTAGCTATAGGCCAATCATCATAAATACTATAGGCGGTACTTGCTGTAAATCCCGCAAGAACCGTAGATAAAGTCCCCATAACATATGGTTGTAAATTAGTTTCTTCTTGAATTACAGGCTGTCTTCTTGCCTCTATTGTTGAAGGATAACAACAGCTTTTAATTTTTTCCTTGAGGCTGAAAAAACTGCTCCCTGCTGATTTTAATAGACCCCATAAATTTTTCCCAGTCTCATAACCTCCAACAGCAATAATGGCTGAAGCTGATGATAAAGCTAAAGATGAAAGAAGATAAGAAGAATTATCAATCCCAAAAGATCCAGTATCAATGTCTAAACCTTCGCTACCTAATAAACCTTTAAAGGCATCGGCTGTTAGTGTATAATAAACCCATAATCCTCCAACAGATACTGCTGCTAAAGTTCCTCCCGTTATCTTTTCTCCTAGTTCTTCTTTTTTAATTTTTCTTCTGCCATTAAATAAAGCACTTATTTTTTCTTCATTACTACTATCTTTCTTATCTTTTATGATAGCTAATAAATTAAAAATTTTTTCATTATCAAGGGCATTAACATGCGCCTTGCACTCTAGAAGAAATTGTTTAGTTTCATCTTCTAATAGTTTTCTTTCGTTAGATAAATTCATATAAGATTTTGCTTTGTCGACAAATTGGCCTATAATTTTAGTGTTTCTTACTTTTTCAAAAACAATGGGTATTTTTTCATAATCCATAAGTGCTCTTACAAATAAATTAGGTGCCCCGAATATCCACCAAGAATTTCCTATAATTGGGCTGAGTTCTTCTTTTGCTAAGTTAGTAATAGTAGCTGAAGAAATAAGCGCGGGAGTGCCAATAAATAATAACTTAGAACCAAATTTTATAGCTCTTTCCATGAAAGGCTTTTCAATGACTTTTTCATAATTTCTCTTATTTGTAAAACATCTTTCAAAAAATGTATTAGTATCATCAATAAACTGCCTACTACTTACAGAACCTAAAAGTAACATAGGAATAGCTGCTAATTCGCCATAAAACACAGATAGTATTTCATCTCCCGTTTCTCCTTCCTTTAAATTAAAAAGTGAATGAGCTAAATTATAACCAAGAACTAAATATACAGCTCCTCTAGCAAGTGAAATGTAACATTCTGTTCCGTTCATAATAAGCTTTTTAAGAGTATTGTGAGGTTTAATTGGAATAACTTCATTTTTTAGCCAATCTAATATTTCTATACTATGCATATCACCTCCGACGGAACTTATAAGAAGATGTTCTGAAACGATATCCTGTTCTATATCATGGATATCAACAGATTTTATAAGGAAAGATTCTTTTTGTTCATCTATTAAGTCCATCGAAAATACTTGGGTTATAAATAATAAACTAAATAAAATTTTATGTAAATTTGATATCACAATCTAATTACCTTTCTTTTTAGTTCTAGATAAAAATAAAAATTTTATTTTATTCCAATAATACCAACAGACTCTTTTCCAGAAAACCTTACTTCTTCAGGAAAATAGAATCTATCAATAAAGCCTACTTTCTCAATTCTAAACTTAAATTTTTCGAGCGTCCTTTGTAAAATATCAGGATCTAGTAAATTCACCCATTCAGAAGTATTTGCTCTATTTGTATATTTTCTAAGAGAACTAATATGTCCTGGCCATAAATCACCTTTAACTTTTCTCTCTTCATATAAGGGTATAAATTCTTTTAAATGCCCTAAATACGGAGTCTCTGCAACTACACAAATCATACCACCTTGTATAAGGCTTTTATATATTTGTGAAACTAGGTTTTCGATTTCAATTCCGGTAAGAAAATGAAAACATCGTGAGGCAAGAACTCCGCTGAAAAAATTGTTTTTAAAAGAAAAGACTTCTGGAAGCTTTCCTGGAAACAAGAACAATCTATCTTTTTCTTCTTTAGTCACTTGTTGTTTAAGAAAATCTAAATGTTTAGAATCAATATCATTTGCGTAAGCTATTGCTCCTGTTCTTAGAATTTCCTGTGTTGTATGACCAAAAGCTACTCCTAAATCTGCCACAGGTGATTCCACTGTAAAACAGAAATTAATAAATTGTTCACAATAGGGATCCAAAACTCTTGTCATGTATCCCATACTGTTTAAAGTTGGCACGTAATTCTCTTGAGTGGATTGAGTCATATTATTAACACCTACTTTCATTAGGATCGAATAGCTTATAATCTTTAAAAAATTCTTCGCGTGGCATACCAGGATAAATCTTAAGTCTAGTATTGCTCTTGCAATATCGAACTACAAATGCACAACGACGTCTATTTGTTAAATTTGGTGGAGATGAATGAGGTAGCATACTATGATGAAAGGAACACTCACCACGAGTCATAGTGCAATGTATAAGAGAGAAATTTCTTATGTTTTCTTTGGAAATAGAGTTTTGAAGTTGTGAAGAAAAGAAGTATTCTCCATCTGAAAGTGGAGGAGTAGGTCTCATAGGCAATACCCCATAATGACCCCCAAGAGCTACTTCCATTGCTCCATTCTCTATTGAAACATCGTCTAGTGCTAACCAGAGAGATGCGCAATCTATAGGGTCAATCGGCCACTCATATGCCGCATCTTGGTGCCAAGGAACCATAGATTTTCCTAGTGGTGGTTTAATAACTATTAGACTACTAAAAACTTTAACGTTGTCATCCTCTAATAAACTACACGCTGCACTTAAAAATTCTGGTCTAGAACAAAAATCTGCAAACCAATTATCTGTCCAATGTAAGTTTAATAAGCCTTTGTCAACATCAGTTTCTGTCCAATCTTTAAGCTTTTCAGTAATTTTATTATTTACTTCTTCCAATGAAGTATTAGAGAGAAGTTTTCCAAAAAATGTAATACCTTCGTTTTTGAATTCCGTTATCTCAAGATTTTTGTTTTTTGTATGTGGAATATAAATTCTGCTTAACTTTGATAAAACATCAATTCCAAATCTTTGAGGAG
>Ga0209480_10000494_pt1 | contig 32651 bp, 29 predicted proteins | sample JI61114C2DNA_FD_187501 | JGI IMG/M metagenome (GOLD analysis project Ga0209480, IMG submission 187501) | Wastewater effluent complex algal communities from Wisconsin, to seasonally profile nutrient transformation and Carbon sequestration -... | ecosystem: Engineered > WWTP > Effluent > Algae... | reverse complement strand
TCATTAATCGAATATTCAAATATGTCTGCTGCTGCATTATTTACTTCTAAATAGTTCCCGTTATCATCAGCAACCATTATCGGTGCTAAACTTTTTTCGAAAATTAATTTAAACTTTTGTTCGCTTTCATTTAATACATATTCTACCTTTTTTTGCTCTGAAGGGTCTGCGCCTGCATTATAAAATGACGACTCATTTTCAAGTAATGGTGATTCGACTTTACCTGATTTCAGCAAACTCAATTCGAGTTCCAATTTCTTTATTCTATTTTCAAGTTCGTATTTTTCCATTTATTGAATTTTAATTGAGCCTTGTAAACTTTGTTCGTATGGTTGGGCTTAAACAAGCCGCAAACGTTTATGTATGAAATTAGGAAAGCGAAACCAACGTAATGATTGCGAAAAGAAAAATAATTCTGATACGGAAATTTTGTTTTTTCGTTATCATAATTAATTATTATTTCAGACAATTGACAACACAAAATTTTCTTTCGGAAGCAGCAGATTTTGTTCCCAAAGGTTAAGCTCCATCACGGTTTCAATTGCCTTTTTTAAAAGTTTATGTGAACTAGGTTTGCAGATATAACAATTTGCACCAAGGGCATAACTTGTTTCAATTGCATTCTCGCTGGCAGTTGTTGTAAATATCACAACAGGAATTTTTTTCGTCCTGGGATTTTCTCTAATTTCTTTTAAACATTCTATACCATTTTTACGCGGCATATTGAGGTCAAGAAAAATAACATGCGGTGGTGGCGGCTCATCGGATACAATTTCTTCCAAAGCGACCATTAATTCTACGCCGTCTTTTGCAATGGTGAGTTCGGTTGCAAAGCTTACTTCTTCGAGTGCCTCTTCAAAGAATAAGCGGTCATCTGCATCGTCATCGGCGAGAAATATACTTTTCATTAATGTAGGTTTTGAATTAAGGTAGCAGATTTCATGTCAAGCAGGAATTATTGTTGAATACCCTGAAATCATAAAACTTTCTTTGTTTGCAAGATGGTTGTTTGGCTGCGCAATAAGTGTAAGCGCTTCATAAATAACCTTTTTCAACTGTAAAAAATTTGCTGGTTTGCAGATGTAATAGTGTGCAGCGTCTCTAAAAACGTTTTTAACGCTCTCTTGTTCTGAAACGGAAGAGATTATGATAACCGGAATGTTCTGGAGCTCACTGTTCCGTTTTATTGCTCCTAATGAAGCAAAGCCGTTTTTTCGAGGCATGTAAAGGTCGAGAAAAAGCACATCAGGCAGTTTAGCCCCTTTTTCACTGAGTCGCTCCATAAGTTGGTCGCCATCATACACTATGTCAAGGTTTGCGGATACCGGCAGCGCTTCTAAAGCCTCTCTGAAAAGTAGGCAATCATCAATGTTGTCGTCGGCAAGGAGAATGTTGATTTTTTGGGATATCATGATGTGAAGTTACACTAAGAAAGTAGAAACCTTGGATTTAATTTAAAGATGCCCTAATAGTTGGTCTTAAGACGCGACGATGAGGGGGAGGAATAATTGTGGTTATTCGCAGGAATTCACAATTTGTGCTTCGTAGTAGCTGTAAAATCGAAGGAAGAAAGTAATGGGTATAAAATCAAACTATCAAACGGAGCTCCTCTATTGGATGTGTCCCCAGACCAGCCAATGCGGTTCAGCCAAATACTATAGTGATAAATTGAAATATTTTGAAAATTCCGGAGTTGTTGTGATGAATGTCTTTTTTTCTATTGGTATAAAAATATTTTGGTTGTGTGCTATAAAATTTGGGGGCATGCCGCATAACATTTTTCCCTCCGATTTAAAATCCTTCTGCGGCACCGTGCTTTTCGCTGCAACAAGCAATGTCATTCCAAATTTAATCCTAATCCGGCTGTTCCATCAGCACATTAACACATCACCACATTAGCACATTAACTTGTTTCCGCTGCAATCACTTGCCCGGGGTGAGTGCTAATATGACATCTTTAAATCATCATCAAAGAAAAGTGATAGACCGATATTTTATTTCCTTATTGTGGCCGAAACCCTGCTTGGACAGGAATGTTTTCTTTTAATTGCGTTTTTTATTGCTAGTTTATGTTTTTACTTAAAGTATGCCCTTAGTTAGAGAATTTATTCATTTAAAAATGTGATAGCCCTTTCAAGTAATTCATCTTTTCCTTCCATTATTCCTTTAATTGTTGGTTGTACAACGATGTCGATTTTAATTCCTTTTCTTTGCGTTTCAGTTTTGTCCGGATAAAACATTCCTACCCCTGTAAACATCGTCATTTCACCTCCTGCCATTGCTATATAGCTTACCTCTCCATCTGCACCGGATGTTTGACTGCCGATTGTTGTTACATTATCGCCGGTTTGCAGGCACATAATGGTAAATTCGGCGTGACTTTGCGCATTTTCATTTACTAACAGCACAATTTTACCTAAATATTTTAATTCACCGTTTGAGCCGCAGGTAATGCCATCTCTCCAAATAAATTTTCCCGGATAATTGAGGTCGGGATATATCACTTTATAAAAATCTCTTTCCTCTGAATTTATATAATTTGAAATAGCATAAAGTGTTTCATTAGGGGTGTTTCTAATATCAAAAATGATAGATTTTGTGTGCTTTAATGCTTCCATGGCACTTGGTACCTCTTCTATAGTTAATTCACACATATTGATATATCCAATACTATCGTCAAGTATTTTGAATCGCTCGTTTGAAACTTCACGTTTGAAATTTAGCTCTTGATACTGGTAACGAGATACTTGTTTTGTTTTTATTTGATTGTCTCGCATATATTCAATAGTAACTTTGTTTGTTGTGCCTTTAAAAACTTTATGATATGCCTTATCCTTCTTTTTAGGAATATTTGAACCCGGAATATACTTTATTCTATCTGAAAAAATATCTTCAATTGTAATATTATCTATTTTCAAAATTACATCGCCTATTTTTAAGTCATCTTGCTCTGCAAACTCTGTATTGAAATAACCGGTAATTACAGCTTGGTCTTCAATAATATCCAAATTAACCGGCAACATATAAATACCAAAATACGTTGCCAATGTGTTTGTGAAAAAATCTGCATGGCTATCATCAATACTAACAACTAATTCAAGCATGGCCAAGTGGAAATCAAGCTCACTCTGAGCATGTAAAAATTGAACACTTAATTTAGTTAATACCGCATCCCAGTTGACGTCAGTTTGATATTTATAAGGAAAAAAGTATTCGATAATATTCCAATATCGGAATAATGTCAACAAACGAAAATCTTCGTTCGTCCAGTCTAAATCTTTATAAACAATTTCATTCGAAATGGTTGCATAACCTGTTGTTTTGTTTGCTGTTACATAATACTGCTGTCCCTGATGTCTGTTTTGCTCAATAAATAGTAGTTCTTTGATGACTTCAGGAGTAAGTATCTGTGAATTTGTTATCCAGTTCAGATTAAAATTTTTGTCAAAAGTTTCCGCTTCGTTTGTTTTTATACATTTGTTGCATTTCTTAACTTGCCCTAAGCCTTGAATCCACTCGAGGTAAACTTGCGATAAATCTTCTTTTGTTGTGCTCGCTTTTACTTTAGGTAAAATACGAAATAATTCATCATCCCAATTAAATTTACCTTCAGCTACATTTGGATGATAATATTTCAAAAATCCCCAAACCTTTCCTGTTAAAGTCAGTTTTTCAGTTTCAGAAATCTGTTCATTGGCAAACGTTGTGTTGACCAAAAATAGTACAAAAAATAAACCTATTATTGATTGCTTCATTTTAGATACTTGATTAATAATGGATATCCCAATAGTTTAGTGGGTTTGCCATTGTAGTCCATTCAAAACTACTAAATAAACCTAAAAGCAGTAATTGCTTTGAAGCAAGGTTAAGCCGGTATTACATTTATTTTGCAGCCGAAACCCTGCTTGAACAGAAAGCACATCTACATGAATTACCTTCCACCAGGAGGGCAATTCTTTCTTAAAAATTCTGTGTACATTGTTGCTAAATGTTCATACGTTCCATCGCCTTCCGAAAGTCCGTGTGAGCGATTTGGATAAGCCATGTATTGAAATTGTTTATTGTATTTAATTAATTCATTTATCAGCATTTCTGCATTTTGAAAATGCACGTTATCATCACCGGTGCCATGGATGTAAAGCAAGTTACCTTGCAAATTTTTCGCATAAGTCAATGGTGACCCTTTAACAAAATCTTCCATGTTTTCTTGCGGCAAACCCATATATCTTTCTTGATAAATATTATCGTAAGTAAGTTGATTGGCTACGGCAGCAATAGCAATACCGGTTTTGTAAATCTCAGGATACTGAAACATTAAATTCAGCGTTGCGGAACCACCTCCACTCCACCCCCAAACAGCAATTCTATCAGCATCAACAAATTCCCATTTCAAAATTTCTTTTGCTGCCATTGCTTGGTCGCGAATGTTCACCACACCAATTTTTTTATAAACTGATTTACGCCATTCTCTTCCTTTAGGCACAGGTGTTCCCCGGTTATCAATGGATATATAAATATATCCATCCTCGCGCATATCGCCGCTATAAAGCCAGTTTTGTGATGCGCCATAGCTGTCAATTACATTGGCACCCCAAGGCTCTGTATATACATAAAATACAACGGGATATTTTTTTGACGGATCAAAGTTTTTGGGTTTCACCATCCAACCGTCCATTTCAATTCCATCTTCGGTTTTAACTTTAAAAAACTCAGTAACATTTTCTTCTTGAACTGATGGTAATTTAGCGGTTATACTTTCTTTTTCGTTTACGGCTTTATGTTTCGGCAGACTAATTAATTCAACAACAGGACTCGTATAAATATTAGAAAAAGTATGCTGCGCAAATTTTCCTTTTGGCGAAATATTGTAATCATGCGTTCCGGATAAACCTTCAGGTGTTACCATTTCCAATTTTCCTTTACCATCCAATTTTGTTTTGTATAAATATCTTTGAGTTGCATTTGTGGGAGATGCAAGGAAATAAACAACACCATTTTCTTCATCAATTGCTTTAACAGAAATTACGTCGAAGTTGCCGCTTGTAATTAATGTTTCTTTGCTGCCATCAATTGCGATGCGATACAAATGTCTCCAACCATCTTGCTCGCTGGTCCATAAAAATTCTTTTCCCCCGGCTAACCATTGCACCGGATGTTTAAAATCAAGTGCGTATGTATTTTCATCAGGTGTCATCACATCCACCCATGCGGCATCTTTTTCGCTGCTGATGACAGATGCATTGCCTGTTGAAGCATTACACCGAATTATTTTGCTTTCATTTTGTTTCCTGTTTAATTGCTGAACCAAAAACTCGTTTGTGCCCGGAATAAATTCAAGTCGAACAATATAGTGTTCACGCGGATCTCCATCTATTTTCATCCAAGTAGTTTTGGCAGTTGCAATATCAATTACACCAATGCGACAAGCGGAAGGACTTTGTCCCACCTTGGGATATTCAACCGGAATAATTCTTGAATAAACAGAATCCGTGTTGTTAATCATATAATAGTCGCGCGTGCCACCGGCATCTAACTGCCAATAGGCAATAGATTTACTATCGCTGCTCCAACGAATGCCATCGCGACAAGCAAATTCTTCTTCATAAACCCAATCAAATGTTCCGTTGATGAATTTTCTATTCCCATCTGTAGTAAGTTGTTTGATAGTATGTGAAGCAAGATCTTCAACATATATATTGTAATCGCTAACGTAAGCCACTTTGGTACCGTCAGGTGAAAACTTGGCAAACATGGTAGAAGAAGCTGGCAAAGTGCTGCCAATTCTCTCCAGACTGCTATCTGCTAAATTGAGTACCCAATAATCACCTTTTGTATTGATGCGCCAAACACGCATAGCGTTGGTGTAAATTAATAACTTCTTCTGATCTGCCGAAAAGGCATACATGTTTATTTTTAATGGCTCAGTATAACCTGATGGTGTTAGCTGTTGTTTACTAATGACAACCTTTTTTTCGTTGCTCGGTAAAGAATATTGAACAATTTCATTTTGTTCAATTCGATAATATGCGCCTCCATCTGCAGCCCATTTGATGCCTCCCTGCTGGGCATGAACGGAGAATGAAGCTACAAAAACTATTATCAGTAAGAGCATTTTAACAGAGCGGTACTTATACATATGAATCGTTTTAATTTGAGCAATAAATATAGGCTTAATATTGGAAATTGAATAATATCGGCATATCCGGCTTTCAGTCTAATTATGCTAACAACTTTTGCTGGACGAGAAGGGTTCTCGCGACCAATATTATATTATTTAATCCAGCGTCCAGCCCCCGATAGCTATCGGGGGCGGAGCGACATTGTGACACGAAAAATCGATTGTATTAACACTTACGCCCACGAATAACGCAGGGTTAGGCCTATATTTTATTTTTTTATTGTGGCCGGAACTACGTTTGGACATTGTCCAGTTTGCAACTTTATAGTTCGCCTTCATCTTTTTGCTCGTTATTATCAATTGGCTTTACCTTACTACTTTCTTCATCCAACTTATCCAATTCAGGCGTCGCCGAAATTCGGGAGAGAAAAAAAATAGTCCCCTTCCCTTTCCATTTTTTTGTTGCCCAATAGATGCCTACAACAAGCCCAAAACCTGCTACAATTATTCCGATGATCAATCTTGTATTTGATGGATTGGGGAAATAAATTATTGCTCCGATTCCGAGTCCAATTAGTAGGGGCGAAATAACAATCTGCAGCCAACCAATTACTTCAGTAATAAATTCAAGTACTCTGAAAATTCCGGTGTTGGTGTTATTGTTGTCGTTTTTTCCTTTTGGCATAAAAAAAAATTCATTGTGTTCAATAATAATTTGGGGGCATGCCGCATTACATTTTTCCCGCCGATTTAAAATCCTGCTGCGGCACCGTGCTTTTCGCTCCAACAAGCAATGTCATTCCAAATTTAATACTAATCCGGCTGTTCCATCAGCACATTAACATCCACCGCGGTGGACACATTAGCTTGTTTCCGCTGCAATCACTTGCCCGGGTTTGGTGCTGGTATCTCATCCTGAAATTATAATTAAAGGAAAATGCTAATTGTGTATGTCTCTCATAATTATTTGGTTGACATAAAAGCATTTTCAATTATTTTAATAACGTTTTTCGTGCACAACTACTGCACCACCAGTATTCAGAATCATCCTTCTTCAATAACAACCTATAAGGATAATTACAATCCGGGCACGGTGATTCAAACGATTCGTCTTCCAATGCATGGTAACCACAAATAGAACAATTCCAAATAGTAAGCGGAGTGATTTCATGATCTACTGACCAAAAAAATCCTATTTCTTTACAATTTGGGCATTTATGTAGAGACATGATTTTTTAGCTTTAGCATCATGACTATAAATTCAAAGTGTAAAAACCTCATTTTGAAATTTTACTATTTCAAAACTACCAAATAATTTCAGTATTGTAATTCTCCAAACGAAAAATATGGGAAATGGATTTTGCAACACTTGAATAGATTGGACAACCTATTCTTGTTTATAATTTTCAAGTTACTAGTTTTTTCAATAATTTTCATAATCTATTAACGGGTCAAAATTTTGATATCTTATATAACCCGCCTTGTTTGTTTTGTCCTCTTTAATAATTTTACCGGCCCCGTTTTTATCATAAGTTGTTACAGTCAAACCATCCATCAATTCAACACTTGCGAACTTTTTCAAACTATCTCCTTCAATGTTTAGAAATACTGTTGAACATCCACCATAAACTAAAAACGCATCTATACAGTCAAGTGTTTTGTTATAAAGCATATTTGGATAATCCTCTGAATTGACAATTGATACCAGGTTTTTGTTTTGACTATCATAAATAAAAAGCCGTCTAACTTCATTTGCACCTCGAGCAGCAATGTCCGAAATAAAAGTAATGTCATTAAAGTTATCATTATTAAAATCTGAAATAACAGGTTCAAACTCTCTCATAGCAGTGGTTTCATAACTATAAGTATTTTCATTCATCCAATGTTCCGGGCCTTTAGTTGTATTCCTTCTTTTAATGTAAAAGTTAATTATTACAAAAATGTCGTCATAAACACGATGTTTTATTAGTTCAACTTTGCATTTACCTTTCACACCAATATTTAAACTGTCAACAAAGGTTTCAATAATTGCTGTTTTTGCTGTATCTAGGTTTTGATTGGTTATAAAGGAATTGTCACCGAAGAATATTTCATTGTTTGCTGTTTCAGTTGTGTTGGTCTTGGCAATTGGTTGCTTGGGCTCTTGGTTTGGTTGGCAGGAGAGGAAAATTGATAGTAGTATATATGGGATTTGGCGCATTATATTTAGTAGATAAAAAAATTTGTAAACGGCCCGTTTTCAGGCTAGGCGAAGTGGCGATTTTTACCACATTCGCTTTTAAAAAAACCTATTTTCAAATTTACTAAAATTTTTCTGTCGGAGCAAGTAAGAGCCACTTTTGCCAAACCTGTGTTAGCGCTAATTTGTATTATAGTTTCCTATGAAATTCTTTAGAAAAATGTTTGTCGTTGACCATTGAAAAAAGTTCATTAGCATTATCTTGGTCTCTTTCCCTGTGCGGGTCTTTCACACCATGATAACCTACTTTCTTTTCGAATTGCTCCGTTTCAATGTTAGCTAAGACTATTCTTATATCTTCACAAATCAACTCATAATCATAACTGATTTCTTTTAATTCAATTGTCTTTATGTCTGTAATGATATACCTATGAACTACTTTATTTCTTAAATCGTAAAGATTGTAAAGTTTTGAATGTTGCTCTTCTGATAAAATATTCATTTCCTTAGCTTTATCATAAATTTTCTTTTCCATTAAGGGTCTATCATTTTCGCCTTGATATAGATAATCTAATTTGAATAAATTGCTATTTTCTATTATTTGAAACTTGTGGACGATACACAATCGCAAATATGCGTCTATTTGATTTGCATTAAGAATTATTAGCTCTATAAATGATTGGTTTTTGATTGCCTTATTTTTTAAATCAAAGGAAGCTGCTAAGGAAGCATTGAATTTTTCAAATCTATCACAATTAATAGCAAATTGTCTTCGATCTGGGCTTAAGCAAATTAATGTTGAAAGGCTATTTTCAACTTTTTCAATTTGTTTCTTTATAATCTTTGAATTGAGTTTTGTCGGTTGACAAATATATTTTGCCATGAAAAAATAATCTTCAACAACTGTTGCCCAGAGCAGCATTTTAAATTCAGGATCAGGAAGTTCAGTTTGAATAAATTCTAATTTGCCTTTATTGTAAGTGCCTTTTGGTATATTTGAATTTATTTTTTGTTCACTTTTGTGATAACAGCTTATTTGAAAACACCCTTGGGTATTTTGAAATAGTTCAAAGCTGAAAGGAGATTTATTTTCATAGCCAGCGACTTCATTTTTATAGTGCCAATCTAATGGAATTTTTATTTCAAATATTCCGTCTGGGTGTGTGAAGTATTTCATGTCTTATTTTAAATTGCGTTTACATTTCATGGTCAAGAATGTCGAACTTACTTACTGCAAAAGGAAAATTAATGTGTCCGCGAACTTCTGGCACTTGTTCCACGCCATAAGCTTTTCGTGTCTTACGATTCACTCTTATACTGACGTAAGGCATCATATCTAAGATATCGAATGTCCTATAATGATAGCGAGTGTCAAGAAATAAATTTTGTCCAAACTGTACAAGTTCTGTAGAAAAAAAGTAATTATAGGCTAATTGATTTTTTGAGCAAGCAAAACAGATAACAATGCCGGATTCACACCTACTTAAACGGTCAACAAATAGGTCCTTTGATGTTTGTCGGTCGATGTGTCCACGAATGTAGCCACCATAACGATAAGTTGGTATCTTGTTTTCTAAATCGACCCAATGAATGTCTTCAATATTTGGTCTGCAGCTTTCTAAAATTATAAGTTGTTTTTCAGTGTCAAAAACAAATTGTCCAGGTTTTACAATCGAGTTCTCATTTAACTGGAAAAGCTGGTGGTCGTCTTTTGTCGCACCATGACCAATTAATATAGTTAGGGCGTAAAACGGTGTACGTGTATTTATTATTTCAGCATAGTCAGCAATTTCTGGTTCGTCTAAAACTACAATTTCATTTTCTTCCCATGCTCCACCAGCTATACTGTTTAGAAATTCAAAATATGCCTTGACGTATAAAAGGTCACTTTCCTGTTCTTCTTCAGACCGGCTGTGTCCTTTTACTATTAGTGCAAGTCTGTTCAATGCTCAAATGTGTTTTATGTCTAAAATTACCGCAAACGTTTTCGGGCTTTGCGTTCGGGCGGGTTTCGGAGCACAAAGTTTCAATATATTACTAAAGTTTAATAGAAGCACAAAGTTCCAAGTTTGTACGTCAGCCCGCCTGACGCAAAACCCGAGTTAGCTGTAGCCATCCTATCCTGCGTTATTTCGCATATATTCAAGTTCCTTTATTATTCTAGTTCCAAGTTGCAATGCTTCTTCTGCTTGTCCTAACGAAATGTTCAGCCCGTGAATTGCAGCATTGCAAACTTGTTGAACATATTGGAAATAATTTGTCAAGAATTTTTGCTCTGGAAACTCCTTTGTAAACTGTCGAAACAATTCATTTAAACTTAGAAATTTCATACTACTTGTATTGCTGGGGTATGTTGTTCTTTTATTTAAAATTTCTCTTAATAGTGTTTCAATTTTTATTCTTGTCTTTGCAAGAGCCATTATTGTATCCTCGTCTTCAGATATTGATAATTCTTCCTTAATGTCTTGATATGAAATATCGTCTTTGTACTGTCCCTTTTCTTCAATGACTTTGTTTGCTTTCTTTAACGTGTCTATTCCAGGAATTTGAACTGTCACTTGATTGTGCATATTTCCTATGGACGCATTTAGCGAGTTTGTCAGAATGGAAAGACTTTGCCGTATTTCTGACTTGAAATCTCTAACCTCCTGTTTTGTTTCCTTGATTTCTCTTTCAATTTCAAATACGTTTAGAAATTTTATCTTTTTGGCAAATGGTAGAAGCAAAAGAAAAATAGAAAACAGCAAGAGAAATAATAGTTGTGTTGTTATTGTCTTTTCGTTGTCTAAGCTTATCCGAATAGCCGATTGTCTCAGAAGATAAAAACCAATTCCCCAGCAAATCACGTAAAATGGAAGCTGTCGCAGGAAATTAAAAAAGTTGTTTTCCAACTCCTTTTTTAGTCTTGTCCAAAAATTGTCTTTTGTATCTGTCATAGTCGTTGTCAATGGTTATAGCTAACTAGATTATTTAGGCAGGTTTCCCTTAAAAACTTCTCATATCCCACAAAAAAGGCATATATTGAGAAGCCACCGGTTTTCTAATTCTTCACCTATTCCACAAAAACAATATATGGCTTAACTGCAATAATAATCCTCTCCAAAAGTTTACTTTCAAACTTACAAATTTTAGGCTGACAAAGCCTATCCCCCACTCAAATTCACGGAAAACCGTTAATCCTCACCCAGTCACATTTCCCAATAAAAACAGCATCCTTTAACAAACACTACATCCAAAAAACTAACCACCCACCAACCGAACCAACCACCACACCCCAATTTATCCTGTCACACAAAAAAGCAAATTATACGAAAAACTAATGGCATGGTTACACAAAAACCTCATTTAGTCCCTTAATTTAGAAACCTAATTCCTATAAATCAAAGCCAACTGAGTATTTTCAAATTTGCGCATACATTGAAATAGTTCAAATACCGGGCAGTTTTGTGCAACAGTAAACCTTGTTACCAAATGCCCAGGGATCTGTCCGATGGTTTGTCAATTCGTTTTAGCTCTAAGTTGTGCAGGATGGGCTTTAGTAAGAAAAGGGAAATTGCAGGTATGGGGCGCGGAGGTATTTTTATCATTTATTGGTTGATAGAAAAAAATGAAGTTTTGGTTGGTGGTTGAAAAAATACTCTCATTCATTTTTTGGTCTGAGGGAAGAATTGCGCGACTTGCAAGAGTGTATTTTTTCGTGCAATGCTTGTTTAAAGTTGTATGGCATAGGTGAGTTTGTAAATTGTCAACGCGGATTTGAATGTGTCACGCTCTAATTTAAGTGCAGTGTATTTATAAATTGGGTTTTGCCGATAGGCTCCTGATTCAAGCTAGCAAGGAATAATAATACCACATCTGGTGCATTTCTGAACAATAATTAACATATATGTTAATTATTGTTTGCATTGTTCGCAAATAGGTGTATATTTGCATCGTGAGTATTTACAGCACACATAATTTTAGTATTCATGTTTGGGGAGATGACCATCCCCCACCACATTGCCATGTAAGATTTAAGGATGGTTCTAACGTTAGTGTAACGATACCTTTCATTGAACCTATGTATGGTGCTACTATTAGTCTTGAAGTGAGAGAAGCTATTGAAGATAATCTTGATGCAATAGCAGATAGATGGGATGCTTTACATCCGATTAGAAAACCGAAGGAGCCTAAAAAGAAAAAATTAAAAAGCAAATAATATGATACGCTGGAACAACACATCTTACCAAAAAATCAGAGATGCACAATTCATCAACGAAAATGTTGTTGTGAGTTTTGAGAATGGAGATGTCATTGAAGTCCCCAAAGGAACTTTAATTCCGTTCGGTGTTACAAATATTGAATGGACAAAAATGGATTTCAATCCATTTGAAATTATTGTTCCTGCAAGTCCGAACTCTTTAGAAATCCCTTGGGATAAATTGAGAGTTGTTATGGATAAAGAATTTGCGAAATACCTTGCTCAAAAATCTGAGGAACAGTCAAAACTTATCGGTGTAAAAATCAAACGGCTTCGTGAGAAAAAAGAAATCAGCAGCAAGGAGTTGGCTGAAAGAGCCGATGTTGCTCCACAAACTATTTCAAGAATTGAACAAGGTCATACTGATGTGAGTTTTGCAACCCTCCGAAAAATTCTTGCTGCAATGGGTTATTCTTTAAAAGATTTAGCGAATCAAGAAACAGAACTTGAAATGGAAAATACTAAAAAGAGTTTCAATGTTCTATTAAAGCGATTGAGTTACGCAGGGATTGATTCAAACTTTCTTACTAAAAGAATTATACCTACAAAGATTCAAACTGCATTGAATACTCAAAAGCAGAACGAACCTACTATGTTACTTGACGAAGCTGTAAGCTATGTTTCTACAGTTTATGGTTGGACACCAAATGAAATTTGGAACGGTCAAAACTTGGTAGTAAAACCTGAGCCTGCAGAAATGGCTTTCTTCAAAAAGCCGACTAATGCAAACGAAAATCAAGTGAAAGCATATTCTCACTATGCTTATTACTTGTCTAAAGTTGTATTGAAAGCATTTCAACAAAAGAAGAATGTTGATTATCCTGACAGCATTGAAGAATTCAAAAAAGAATATTTCAAAGAAAGGCAAAGTATTGATTTAGCAGCACTTTTAGAATTTGTTTGGGACTTAGGAATTTGTGTGTTGCCATTAAATGATTCAGGTGTTTTTCATGGTGCTTCTTGGAATATTGAAGGAAGGCATGTTGTTGTTTTAAAACAAAACACACTTTCTCATGCAAGATGGATTTTTGATTTGTTGCATGAACTTTATCATGTGTTTGCACACTTAGACGAAGCAAATACTTCAGTTGTTGAAGTCGCAGAGATGAATCCATTTGCAAACAATGAATCAATTGAAGAACTTGAAGCAAACTCTTTTGCCAATCAAGTAATATTTGGAAATCGTGCTGAAGAACTTGCAGAACAATGTGTCGCACTTGCAAAGTATGACATTAAAAATTTATCTAAAGCAGTTGTGCAAGTTTCTAAGAAAGAAAAAGTGAGAGAAGACTTCCTTTCAAACTACATGGCATTCAGGTTAAGTTATCAAGGTGAAAATTGGTGGAGTTCTGCCATCAAAATGCAAGTAACAAATCCAAATCCTTTTGAAGTAGCAACTAAATTTTTGAAAGAGAAAATTCAAATGCAAAAGCTTAGTCCAATAGACTACAATTTATTAACTACAGCAATAACTAATTAAAACAATAATATCATGGGAAAATTTAAAAGAGTTCCTGCCGATGTTCCTGTTTCAGATTTAAGTCCACTGAATATTTCATGTGGTAGCACAAAGTGTGATAGTGGGCTTCACTGCTTTACAGTTCATCAAGATGCAGCAAAAAAGAAATTTGGTGTAACTTCAGTATGTTATGAATGTGGAAGAAAATTGGATAGTTGGGATAGATTGCATCTGAACAATATTAAAGACTCCAAATTTGTCTTTAAGGAATTACAAAATGAACTTATTAGACATGTTTATTGGCATATGCCAATAAATAAGGTTGATAAAGAAAAAGCACTAAAAAAAGGATTGGTAAAGATAAAAGATGAAATAATTAAAAGAATTACTACAGAAATAGGGGTAGCTAAACCATTTAGGGGAGGTTACACACCTTATTATGGAAACATAATTTATTATGGGCAGCATGCCACAGCATCCTGTTGCCGACAATGTATTGAGCATTGGCATGGCATTCCTGTAGGTAGGGCGATGACAAAAGATGAAATTGAATATTTATCATCATTAGTATTAGAGTATATTGAAGAAAGGGTTCCAGAGCTAAAACAATAATTTGTATCACTGACAAAAAATTAAACAATGGGCATACTTACCAAAAGTGAAATTATTCATCGGATTAAGACTGAAAATCTTATTATTGATGCACATACCGAGAATGGAGAATATTCAGTCGAACCAGCTAGTTATGATTTGCGAGTGGGTATTATCATCTGGAAAGAAAGTATTAACAATAAGGAGATAAAAAGGAAAGATTTTGAACCTGATAAGGCGCTTGAAAGGCAAGATATGATCACAATCCATCCAGGTCAAGTTGTTTTCGTAATAACTAAGGAACAAATTAAAATGCCATTGGATTTATGTGGGACAGTATATGCAAAGAATAAATTTTCCAGAGATGGTATTCTCCTTTTCACAACAGGTCATGTGGATCCAGGGATTCAATGTCCAATTGTAATACGGTTGGTTAATTTAAGATCAACACCCTTTGCACTAATGTTAGGAGATCCGATTTATACAATAGTCTTTCAAACGTTAAATGAATTCGAGAGTCGTGAACTTGAAAGGCACAAAGACATAACCATGAAGGCGACAATTGATAGAACGGTGAAATCGGCGGAAGAGGCGTTAAGTAATGCACTTTACGATTTATCACTGTTAAGTGATTTTGTTACAAAAGAAAATTTTTCAAATGTATTTTGGAACATTATAAAGACCAATGTATATAGAATTTTGGCTTGGACGGTTGCAGCACTTGTAGTAATAGCAACAATTATAAGCGGCTGGCCTACTTTGAAAGATTTGCTTAACGAGTGGTTTAATTAATAAACGTAAATGAATATAGACACTAATAAAGTTTCGATCCATTTAAGAAATAAGGCAATTGATGTTGACCGAAAGGCAATATTGATTACCAATTTTCACGGGTCAGAACAAGAAAAAGATTTGACAGAACCAGCCAACTGTAATGGGTTTGGCAGAGTTCGCCATTTTAAATTGGAGGCTGGAAAAAATTGGATTCAAAATCCTTTACCAATTCTGCCGGCTGCAAAAGCATTTAATGTGAAACCAGAATCTCAAATAAGAGCACAAGTCTTTCAAAACTCAGCTTGCAATTGGCGGTGTTGGTATTGTTTTGTGGATTTCAAACTGTTGAATGCAGATTCAAAACATGCCTCATTTCTTACTTGTGATGAAATGATTGATTTGTATTTGAAAGAAGATAATCCTGCTAGAATGATTGATTTAACGGGTGGTCAACCTGACTTAACCCCTGAGTGGATTCCATGGATGATGCAAACTTTGAAAGAGAAGGGACTTGATGAAAAAATTTATTTATGGTCGGATGATAACTTGAGTAATGATTACTTGTGGCAATATCTAAGTAATGAACAAATTGATTTGATGTCGTCCTACAAAATGTACTCAAGAGTTTGCTGTTTCAAAGGAATTGATGAAAGGTCGTTTTCACTTAATACGAATGCAGCACCTGAACTTTTTTCCAATCAGTTCGGACTTTGCAATCGGTTACTGGAAATCAATTTGGATTTATATTGCTACATCACAATTACAGCAAACACTAATACCAATTTTGAATTGGTTGTTCCAAAATTTCTTGATGTAGTTCAAAAGATTGATGAGATGTTGCCCTTGCGAATTGTTCCTCTACGAATTTTTGATTCGTTTACTCCGATTGCAAAAAGAATGGACGATGGTTTTAAGGATATGATTCAAGGTCAGTATTTAGCTATTGAAGTTTGGAAAAAGGAATTGACAAAAAGGTTCTCTTCAGAACAATTAAACCAACCTATTACGGAAGTTAAACTGAAAAAATATTAAGAATGGAATCAAAGTATATTAAGAACCTTATTTTGCGGTTATGTAAACAGCCAAGAACTTTTGAATTCATTTCGACGAATTTAAATGGCTACGACCCTGTGGAACTTCAAGAAGATTTAAAGAATCTCGAATTTCAAAAAAAAATACAAAACACAAATGGACTTTGGGGCATCACGGATACAAATAATAAACTATGGATGAACACTGATGATGCGAAAACTAAATTCTTTAATGAACATATCGGTTTTTTTGGATTATTTGACAAACCACATCCTTTAGATTTTGAGTGGCGTAATTCAACAGGAAGTTTAGAATATTTACTTAATAAACTTCAAAGTATCAATGAAGTTAATGACAAAATTTTATTACTTGGTTTTCCAACACTATTTGGGGCTGCCTGCATAAAAGACATTCCACAAAAAGTAACATTAGTTGAAAGGAACGAACCAATTGTAAGAGGACTTGCAAAACTCAATGCCGATAAAGAACGATTTCAAATTCTTGAAGCAGATATTTTCAAAGCAGCACCAAGAGAAATTGGGAAATATTACAGTGTAATTATGGACCCACCTTGGTATTCGCCTCACTTTTATCAATTCATGTGGTTGGCTGCTCAGTGTGTTGAAGTAGGTGGAGTTATTGGAATAAGTTTACCTCCTTTTAATACAAGACCAAATATTGACAAAGAAAGAATTGATTGGTTTACGTTTTGTCAGAAACATGGATTATGCTTGGAAAGTCTTTATGCTCAAAAGTTAAGTTATGCGATGCCGTTTTTTGAGTTCAATGCTTTTCGTGCTGCTGGCATAAAAGATATACTTCCGTTTTGGCGTAAAGGCGATTTAGCTTTATTCCGTAAAGTTCACACGGATAAACATGAAAGACCATTGCTTGATGAGCATAGAGTTGATTGGACAGAAAAGGAAATTGATACGGTCAGAATAAGAACAAAAGTTGAAAAGAGTTATGATAGGGATGAATTGAAAATTACTCATTTGATTAAAGGTGATATTCTACCAAATGTAAGCACAAGGGATAAAAGAAGAGAAGAAGCAAATGTTTGGACTTCGGGAAATAGAATTTACAAAGTGAGCAATACGAAAAGGTTTTTACAGTTGTTGAATGGCTTTGATAAAGGAAAACCAAAAACAAAAGAAGAAAATCTTGTTGCAGATTTTATAAACTCGGTAACTGAATTAGAAAAGAAGGAATACAATAACTATTTAGATTGGCTATATCATGAAATGGAAAGGCAAACTGATTAACAACATAATTGAACAATTGAAAGACGATTCACAATGGGGAAATACCATTGAGAAAATGCTTTTGGATACTTCCGTCGGAATTCACCTTGCAATATTTAACGAACCCTTTTTGTCGCTTGTTTACTCGAAGGAAAAGAAGATTGAATCTAGGTTTTCTATGAACAAAATAAGCCCGTTTGAAAAAGTTAGAAAAGGGGACGTGATTATTTTGAAAGAATCAGGGGGACTTGTCAATGGTGTTTTTGTAGCAGGGGAAGTGAAATTTTATCAAGGACTCAACAAAAAAGTTTTTGAACAGATTGAATCTGTTTATGGAAATGAAATCTGTACTTCATACGATAAGAATTTTTGGAAGCGTAGAACAAAAGCAAAATATGCTTCCCTCATTGAAGTCAAGAAAGTGAAAAAAATTACTCCTTTTAAATGCGAAAAGAATGACAGGAGTGGATGGTCAATCTTAAGAGAAGGAATTTCAGAGGATTTATTTGCACAGGTAAAATGAAAATTAAATTTATCATAACTATTAGTGGACGTATCAGCTCGGGTAAATCGTTTGCCGCAAACCTTATCCGAAATGAATTTGGTTTTCCAGTGGTTTCTTTCGGCGGCTATTTGAAACACTATTGTGAGAAAAATAACCTACCAACAGATAGGAAAACTTTGCAGGATACTGGTGATGCATTCGTAAGAGAGAATCCAAAGCAATTTTTAATGGATGTGATTGCACATTTTATCTGTTCTTCTGATAAAATAATATTAGAAGGTGTCAGGCATAAATCAATTCTTGAAGCTGTAAACCAACTCACCGAAGACCGCTTGTCGGTTTTTGTTGAGGCGGATTTAGCGACTCGTTACAAAAGATATTTTGAGAGAAATAAAGATTCGGATGAAGTGAAAACTTTAGAGCAATTTAAAATCGCAGATAGTCATTCTGTTGAAATGGAAATAGAATCTTTGAAGCCACTTTGCAATGTTGTTGTTGATTCTACAACTGACTCCTGGCATGAGTTGAAAAGCACAATTGAGGTTTCACTTTTGTCCGGGTAATAAACTATTTGTGGGAATGATTGTTTTTTCTTTACTTTTATGTTTGAGATAAAGGGGGCTGATATTGTTGTTTCTCTTAAGCCAATCCATATAACCTGATATTTCTGGACCGGCTACATTGAGTGTAAATTCATACCCTTTAATTGCAACACAGATATAGGTTTCGTATAAATCATTTCCAACTGATTCCATTAAAAAGTCATACTCATATAAAACATCAAGTATCTCTTGATTATCAGAATTTGAAATACTAAACTGTTCGTTTTCGCCATAAATTTTCCTAACGGAATACGGCCATTCTATATTCTGAGTATTAAATCGTACAAAATTTCTTAGCAGATCTAACCCTTCATGAGAAGTATGATATTCCTCCCAACCAACGTGTCCAAGCCATTTTTGAGCTAATGCTTCAACTCCAATCTTCCCAATAAATCTAGCTATCGTCCTATTATTAGCTTCAGGTTGCTCTACTTCAAATGGAAAAATCAATTCGTTTTTTTCTCCTGCTAAAATACTGTGGAAGAACTTTTGGTCATGGATTTCTAAAATCATTTTTGGAGTTCCTTTTTCATTTCTGTGAAGGATTGATTTTTCTTTTGCACCTACAAAAATTATTTCCTCTGGTGGAATTCTTCCCTTTTTGCTTTCAATCCAATTCCTGCCCCTTAGATTTTTAAAAAAGGTTTGTTCTAATAGTGGCTGTTCAATTTTTATTGAAAAATAATTATTGCACTTATCACACACTACTCCAATCGGTAATATATTCTTCGTGTTACCTAATGATTCTGGAATAATATGTTCCACACTTTTTGAGTATTCAGAATTCTGCTTACAAAAAATACATTTCATGCTTCAAAGATAAATTTTGAGTTTGAGATAGATGTCATTTTCTGTTTTGAGCGCAGGCGATTGCACTCATATGGCTTTGCCTTTTGGTGGGTTTTTGCGGTTGCAAGCAAAGGCAAAAGTGTGGTATGTTCGTAGGTAATAAAAATTTTGAGGGTTGGCATTCAAAGTGTTGTAGATTGAAGTCGGTTTTGTTTTTGTAAGTTCAAGATGGTCAATTTTCAGGCTTGCATTAGCGTTTGTTCGGATTGCTACGATTGCAGATAAATTGATTATTTCAGTTTCCCCAAAAAAGTTCGCCAACTATGCCTAAAAAGCATAATTTGAGAAACTTGGTATTTATTCACTTCCATTTATGTTTTTAAAATAAATACCTAACCTATCCTCATTGATATACAATACATAAACTCACTTTCAAACTTACAAATTTCAACCTCAAAAAACTTAACCCCCACCCCAAATTCACGGTAAACCGTTAATCCCCACTCTGTCACATTTTCACAAAAGTCCAGCATACTTCCCCAAATATGCTACCCAAAAATCAACACCTATAACACTCCAACTGCAAAACTTCATCTCGAAATACCCTGTCACATAAAAAACCAAATTATATGAAAACGATATGCCAAGGTTACAAAAGAAACCACTCCTTGCCTACCAAGGTAAAATCCTAATTCTTTAAATCAATCTCACCTGAGTAATTTCAAATTAGCGCATACATAGAAATAGTTCAAACGCCAGGAGTTTAATTGAGAGCAAGGTTTTAACGTTTTGTAGTTTGACGAAGGTGGCGATTTTCAGCACTCACTTTCATACGAAGCACTAAAGTATATATACTCATAAAAATATCCTACGAAGCACGAAACCGCCACTTTTGGCAAGGTGCTGTTATAGCCAATGGTGTCTGTCCACCATGTTTGCAAACCATTGTCGTTGTTGAGTTGTCGTGTCATAGAGTGTCGGATAAGCACTGCGTTTTTTATTCTTTTTGAAGCGTTGGAAATTTTTTAAAACAATTTTGCATTGGGTTGGCTTAGCAAGCTCTTTGATAAAACTTTAGTCTGTGAACGGCTTGTGGGGCATTGGCAATGCGCTTGCAAAATGTGGTGACTATTTGAATTTCTCTACTATGTCCTTCATACTAAACTCACCCGACATTTCTTGAATATCTATCTTGAATAGTAAAATATCAAAGAAAAAGTTTGATATATTTTCAATAGTCAGCAATTTTCCTTCGTCTCCGTTTTCAATTCCTAAGTCATATGTTTTCAGCAACTGCGATCCAAGTGAAGCAGCAGTCAAAAGAAAATGATTGTTGAATTTGTCAATGTCTAACAAGTCTGCCGCCAAAACTTTTCCAATTACAGTGTAACTCCGAATAACTTGTTGTGTATCTTCTGAACGCAAAACAGATTTTAATTCGTCTGCTTCCATACTCATTTTAATCTTACCAGAATTTTTAGATTGCTCTTGTCCTTTGAAAAGTGAACCTAAGTCAGCCAAACTCAAATTATACATTTCAGTTCCTGGAATAGCATTTATTTTTTCAACTGTAAACGCACTCGGTAAAAGCAAGTGAATCACTTTTGAAATTCTTGCAAGGGGAGCGTTGAAAGTTCCAATGATAGAATTATTGATTTCAAGATTCAATGAAGCAAACACGCCACCGATTACAACGCAATCTTCCAAAACTATTTCATCTGCGAAAATGCTTCCTGCAACAAAAGCGTTTCGAAGTTTCACTTGCTTTGCATTTACATCACCCTGAAAAATTACACGGTAACTTGGAGCAAGTGATACGATTGAATCAGCTGACCCAACCGCTTTACGAAAAGTTGCTGAGCCTTTTGCATCAGTATTTACATGCAATTCTATCTGTGTGAATACTGCGCCTTGCACTTCGAGTTTTCCTTTTTGAATTTCAAAATATTTTGCATACACCGCACCTTCAATAATGGTGTCGCCTTGTATTACAACATCTCGTTCTAATTCGCTTGATGCTCTCGGAAGAATTGAACTCTTTACAAGATTATCATTAAGTAATAATCTTTGGTCGTTCACTCGGATTTCTTTTAACTCATTCATTGGACTAAATTTTAATTGTTGGTTTGTATGTTAATGTCGTTGTTCCAAAGCTGCATAATTTGTTGCGCAACTCTTGGATTGATATTATGTATTTCGCTTTCCCGGCTTGATAATTCCAATTTAAAAAATGTGTTGATGTGCTCCCTGTTTTTCGGATCAATTGTTTTCCATTTGCTCCCTGAATTTGAAAAACTATCTTTCAGTTTTGCCTTGTTTGTTGCCAATGCAGGAATTTGTTCCGAAGAAATAATTGCAACATCATTTCCGTTTTCTTGATTCTTACTTTCAAAATATAAAACAGGAATTTGTCTTGTTACTACAACTCCAATTTCTACCGGAATTAAAATTTCTTGTAACTGTGCTGAAAGGTTTTTTTCAGAAAACAAATAATTTTTTGCGTTGTCAATCAAAGAAAGTGCTTTGTGCTTCAATTCCGATGCGAAAATCATTGATTGAAGATAATTTCCTTCTTTGTTGAAAATGGTTGCGATGCCTGTGCTGATGTCGCTGAATGAACGATGCACACGGGTAGTAAGTGTTCCGTGAACTCCAACCGCTGATTGATTCAGAAAAAGAATTCTGTTTCGCAATTCTTTATCTAAGTCAAAAAATATTTTTGCATATCGCTCAGAGATTCTACTAAAGTCGCTTTCCAATTGAACTTTTTTTTGAGCACATGTTTGTTGATGCTGCATCAATTCAATAATGAGAGCATCAACACGTGGTTTTATTTCTGTGAGTTGTTGATTGATTTCAGATTTTATCAGTCCAAAAAATCCTTCAACCATTGTATCAGAAATATCTTCTGCACTTTTAATTTTTGCTGCTATTTGTGCGGTTTCTGTTGCGACAACTGAACCTGTCAATATATTGACTTGTCTGTTTGCTGAACCAACACTCTTATCAAAAGGATTTGTGTCAACATTAATTCTTATGTCAACAGGAACATACTCTGTGTAATGAACTGTTACAGTCATGCTTCCACCGCTCTCCGATTTCGGATAGGAAACAGTTTTAGATTCTGAACCGTGGACTGTAATTGTTTCGTGATAATCTCTTGAATAACTCATTGGATTAAGATTTTAATTTTTGCCATTTGGAAGTTTCAAGTAAAGACAACATTTGATTTTTAACTCTGTCTGTAGCGGTTGATTGATTTACAAAATTTCCGAACTCTTGTTTTACACGACTTGAATTGCTTTGGTCATCATCAGTCCATTTCAAATTTGCCAGAGAAGAATAAATATGAGATTCAATTTTTGAATTGGTGTTTTTCTTCAATTGCGGTTGTGTAATCATCCATTGCGATTGTCTTACATTCAGTCCTTCGGATTCTGAAATAAGAACTGGAATATCTTTTTCAGTTGGTTTGGATACTGATTCTTTTGTAAGAATACTTCCGATTAAATTTTTCTGATTCTCCGAACTGTAAATAAAATCTTGCATTGAAGAAATATTCTTCATTGCATTATGCTTTGTATTGGAAACAGAAATCATTTGACTGTCTGCAATGCTTTCTAGTTGCGTTATTGATGATGAACCTGACAAACGCTTTGTTCTATTTGCGGTAGGTAAAACATCTTTCAAAACAAAATTTGTTGTTGGTTTATCTAATTCAAAAATTCTTGCACGCAATGCTTTATTCAGTCCTTCAAATAATTTTGTGTAACGGCTTGCAAGCATTTGGTAATCCTTTTCCATTCTACTTTTGATTGCAATTAGGGAAACTGATTGCTGTTGAAGTTCCATAATTTTTGCATCGGCTTTGCTTTTGTGTGTTGCAATCTTTTGCGAAATCTGTGAACGGATTAAAGAGTAGAAACCAAAATTTACATTTTTGCAAATTTTATCTGCACCTTTTTGTTCTGCAATTACAACTGCTGTTTGCATTGCTACTACTGCGGCTGTTGTTCTGTCAACATGATGTGCAACACCATCAATGCTGTCTGCCATTGGGTTGGTGTCAACTGTAAAATTAAAATTCGCCATTGTATGATTTTTAAATTTCTGTTAGTTATAAATTATGCTTCGTTGTTTTCAGAAGTTTCCGTTCCGCTTTTTTCTTCTGTCGGTTCGATGTTACCTTTCAATTCATCCAAAGCTGTCTTGGCAATTTTTGGAAGATTGATTGACATGTGTTCGTAAGTAACATTTTCAATTGAAGGTGGTGGCGGTAACTCAGATGTTTCAGCGAAAAAGGGATTTACAGAAGCTAAGGGCATTCGTCTTGCATCCAACTGATTTACTCTGCCGCTTGCAACAGCATACTCTTTGAAATTTGTATCTCTTAATGAAGCATCATAAAATTCTATGTATTCAAATTTCTCAGCTCGCCTGTCAATATCTTCTTTCAACCTGTCCATGTATTGAGTAAAGTCTTCCTGAATCATTTTGAAATCTTTTGACTTGGCTTCAAATGCTGCAAATATTTCTGCTTCGTTCTCATCTGATTTAACAAGTGACGCATCAATAGACGAATTGTTTTTGAGATTATCTTCAGTTTTTTTCAAGGCAACCATTGCATTATAAGAAGCAATGTATTCGCTTAAAGTTGAACGCATAATGTTTATTAAATCGTTGCTCTCAGTTCTATTTCTACCATAGAAATCCATTGTCTCCTGATGCCACTGGTTGAGATAGGATGTTTTCTGATCTTTGATATTGTTGTAAATTTTCATTCTCTCCAATCTTGTTTCCTCCATTAAATTCTGAACAATAGGAGCAACAATTTCTTCGTGAATCTGATGAACACCAAAAGGAAAATTTGTTTTGCTTCCATCTTCCGCAACCCAACAATCCGAAACAATATCATACTTCAATTTTGAACTTGGTTTGAGTTGGAACGGCTGATAATTTTCTACTGATTCTTGGTAATTGAATTTTTCATTTCTAATTCTTTCAATTTCATCCGCTTCAAGATTTGGCGAATAGTGATTGTAAGAACATTTCAAAATTTTGAAAAGCGTTTTGTTTGAAGTGTCAACCATCATATTTGTTGAAGCAAGTTTTACTTGCGTTATCGCCTGAACTGAATTTGCCATATTCATCATCAACGTTTTCAAAACTTCTTCAAACTGTGTTTGATTTTTCTCTAAAGATTTTTTCATTTCATTCAATGAATGAAATCTTGCAATCTCATCTTGATAAGGTGAGTTGTCAAATATGTTGAACACGTGAGCGTTTCCTGTTTCGGTTGTTGAATGTTCATTGATAAATTTTGAATGTTCGCTTTCGGGCAAAACAACCGGAAGTGAAACGGAAGTCAAGTCCAAATCAGAAAGGCAGAAAGAAGAAGTGCGAAGTGTTCTGTCAATTTTACCTAAATAATCGTGATAAGTAACATTTTGAATTGAGAGAGAATAATCGTCTGTGCTTACTGATTCTGTTTCGTCTGACTTTTCAATGATAGGTGCATCTTTCATCAACTCGTCTAAATCATTTACAGCACTTGTAAATAATTCTGCTTGCTTCAAAGTATTCAGATTAAACTTTTGTGAGTTTACAGAGTTGGTGTAGTCAATCATAAAACTTTTGTCCTCAAAAGGAATTTGCGCTGCTACTGGAACATAACCGATTCCCAACTTCGTTACTTTGTAATCTCTGAAAATTTCTTTGTGCATTTTCTGAAACTCTGCAATCTTTTGTTCGTTGGCATCAATCTCTATTTGCAGTTCTTTCATTTTAAAATGTGTTTTAATAGCAAAGTAGATTGGCACAAGCACGAAGAAAAATATCAAATAAATCAATCTTGTCTGTTTTGCCTTGGCAAAATCCTGATTAAGTTGTGCAACATTCTCTTTGCAAATCGCAATTTCCTTTTCATACTTTTCTTCTTCGCTGACAATTTTTTCAGCGGCTTGTTTGTAATAGTCAAAAAGGACTTTTGCTTGGTCTTGATAAATATTTGCCGAAGCATCAAAAATTTTTCCGCTCATAACTTTTGTTTTGTTAGTGGTTATTTTGAGTAAGTGTTTTTTCTAAGTTTCAATAACTCCTCACACTTATTGAGGAGAGAAATTACTTCTGTTCCGCCTTCATTTTTTTCTCTAGCTTTTGCATACGCTTGTTGAATGGTGTTTGCAATTTCAGAATCAATGTCTGCTGCGGATTGACTGTTTGTTGGTGAGAGATAACGAACATCTTCTTTCAGAAAATTTATTTTCTGTTTTTCTCGCAACCATTTTGTTAAATCTCCAGTAAATAAAATGTCAAACTGATTTAGCGCTCTTAATATTTCATCTTTCCCTTTTCTCTCCATGTCTTGCTCCACTTGAACTGACATGGCTTTGCCAGAACTGAAATGAGAAAAGAAGTAACCTACCAGCAAAATGAAAGCTGCAAGAAGTTGAAAGAAAAGTTGGTAACGAAAATGAACATCAGCAAAATAACCGATTGTGATTATTGTAATAGCAAGTAAGGAATAGAAGCGAATATAAACAAGGCGAATTCCAAGTCCACTGACTTGTTTTTCAAAATCAAAATTGATTCCGAAAAGCCCTAACTCTGTTAAAGATGATACGATGAATACAAGACAGACAGTTGATAAGTCCAACCAAAAAACATCGTTCCTCTTTACTTCAGGCACGAAAAGAAAAAAACCCGTAAAGATTAATGCTAAACCTGCGAGCAAAACAACATAGCCGAATGTTTGATTTCTCTGTTTCATGTTATTCATTTTTTAATCCGCAGTTTGGACAATACAGTGCATGCCCAAGTTTGTAACTGCAGCGTTTACAACTTCCTTGTGTTATTGCTGATGATTCATTTGTTAAAACGGATAAGCCTGTCCCACAACTCACACATTTTTTAGCATTCACATCATTGTCGGCACCGCACTTAGGGCAAGCTGTATAAGGGTCGCCGCAATGCGGACAGAATTTCATATTGCTTGAAAATTTCTTGGCACAATTTGAACAGTAAACTTCCCTTGGTGGAGTGACAACAGTGTTTTTAAAATCAGGATTTATTTCTTGATTCTTATACGAAACAGGATTAAGCAAACCACCGCCGGTTAAATTTTCCATCATGTTTGTTGCAATGACAATACCTAACAAACTGTTTTCTCCCTTGCCGTTGCCCATTCCATCTATGGCTTTGTCTGCTGCATCAAATACCTGCGACTGTTGCCATGTGTAACCGCCAATTATTTGTGCACTTTGCTGTGACATGGCTTTGAGAATCATTTTTCCTGCATCAGTATTTGAATCAACTTCAATAGTGGTTATGTAAAAACTTATAAGTTGAAATCCATATTCTTCCCAGAATGTTGCAATTGATATCCTCAAACTTTCTGAAAGCCCATCCAAGAAAGCGGAAATAGTTTTGATGCCAATTTTGTTTGACATTATGAATTGAAGAATGGTAGATTTTGTTTTTGAAACTGTTGCTCCGTAAAAATTATCAGTGAGTTGTCCTGCTGAAAATGTTGTCGTTGTTCCAACCAATTTCATTAAAAACTTTTCCGCATCAACAATCTTAATTCCGTACCGTCCTTTTGCTAGTAATGGAACCATTGTTTGATAATCTGGGTCGTGATACATCATTGAATCTGTTGTCCAGTCAAGATTTAACGGTATCAATTTATTTACAAACCATACTTCAGCACTGAATGGATTTTTTCCTCCGAATGGAATACCAAAAAGGTTTCTAAGGATTGGTAAGTTCTCGGTATTAAGCGTATGCTTCCCTGGTCCGAATTTTCCAACTACTTGTCCTTTGGAAAATAGAATTGCCTCTTGTGATTCAGAAACTACAAGTTGAGTATAGGTGCTTAAGTTTGTCGCTGGGAATTTCCAAGCGAATAATTGTTCCTCCGGTCTTGTGTCCCATTTTACAAAATCTATAATTGCAGCCATTGGTGTTATTATTTAATTATTTTGATTGAATTGATAAGTGTGTTGAACAATAGTATAGTTAATTATGAATTTGGAATTTAAGTTTTGAAAATTAATTTCGGTCAATAGTATATTGGAGGGTTGGTTAAAAAATGGCTCATTTAGTTTTGCCGAAGGGCTGGCGTTGTGTGTCGGGGCCATACCAAATGTGCCACTTGTGCGGCTGGATAAAATTGTTTTTAAAAAAATGCGGAGGAGGAAAAAATAAAAAACATAGGGTCTGCTTGTTTGTCGGTTTACTCGTTGTCCCGTTGCTATATAGTCGTTATGTTTTTGGTTATCTGTCAAAATGGTTCGTCTTTGTGTTAAAGTTTAAAATTTAGGCCGGTCAGTCGTTTTTGGAACGGTCGTCCTACCATTGACTATAACTAGATTATTTGACTAGGTTCCCAAAAAAACCTCTCATACCCTACATAAAAGGTTTAATATAAGGAACATTATGGTTTTCTACTGCCATTAATTTATAATAAACAAAATCACGAACTATCTCTAATGATAATCAATTACTAACATTCAAACTTACAAATTTTACACCCAAAAAACTCAATCCCTACCCCAAATTCACGGAAAACCGTTAATCCGTGTCTTGTCACATTTTACCAAAAATCCTACATACTGCATCAAATACACTACCGCAAAAAAAGCTCACCCACCACTCTAAACACCAATCTCACCCAAATTTACCATGTCACACAAAAAAGCAAATTATACGCCTCCTGAAGTAGAATCCTCATTCCTTGTACTCAATACAACCAGAGAAAATTGAAATTTGCTACTGCATTAAGACACTTTAAATATTAAACGGATTCACTTCAGGGCAGGCCTTTAAACTTAATCCTTACCACTAAATAATTTAAAATAGTATTCGAAAAATGCTTACAATAGCCCCCTGAAGTAGAATCCTGCTTCCTACATACCAATGCAAACAGAGTTAATTCACATTTACAACAGCAATGGCATAGATCAAATTCAAACGGATTCACTTCAGGGCAGGCCTTTAAATTTTAGTCTAGAAATAAAATTAATTTCAATCGTAGCCGAAAATGGTAACATAGCCCAGATTGCAGCGAAAACCCCGCAAGCGAGGCACGAGCGCGGAGTTGCAGCGGAAAGCAGGAACTGAATGCAATTCAAAGCGTAATGTTCCTGCTTCAAATATGTTTACCAAGAATATTAATTGATAAAATATGATATTGTTAACTAATTATTTTTCGACTTACTCGTTGCGTGGGTCTATTATTTTTTGATACTCGTTGCTCAGGTTTTGTTTTAATGTTGGGTCGGTAGGGTTGGCGGTGTATTGTTCATAGGCTTTGACGTAATCGGGGTGATTGCGATATTGATATCGAACAATAGTTAAATCGCTTGTCTTAAATAGCACTAAACCTATTGCTCCAAAAAAAATGGCCCGCAATAGCATATTTTTATATAGTGCTGTTTTTGTTTGATTATATTTTATAAATGCAAAAACAAGCATAATTAGGCATGGAATTAAACCTGAAATAAGCATAAATTCAGAACCCTCATAACGCAGCATTTTAAAAAGTATACCAATCCACATCATCGAAAATGCGATGCCTGCAACTACTGCTATTATAATGTGGCCGAATTTGATGGCTTGATATGTTTCGCTTTTAAACATTTTTTTTAAGCCGATACGATGAATTAATAAAAAACCAAATGGAAAATATAAAAGCGATAACAATAAGGCTGTGATAAATAATAGAAATGCACCTCCTTCTATAAGTTGCAATGTCAAAATAAGCGCAATACAAACAAGAGCAAGTATAATTTTTTCAAATTTTCCCATGGGTTTATTGTTGGTTTTACTTCCCTAAGGTAATCATATTTTTGTATGCTTGTAATGCCCATAAACATTTTCTAAATCTTCCTACCTTTGCCCCATCATGTGGAAAAAGAACATTCTTGAAGCAATTGGCGATACGCCGCTGATTAAGTTGAATAATATTGTGAAGGATATTCCGGCTACGGTGCTGGCGAAGGTGGAAACGTTTAATCCGGGGAACTCAATTAAGGATAGGATGGCGCTGAAAATGATTGAGGATGCGGAAAAGGATGGTCGCCTGCAACCCGGGGGAACCATTATTGAAGGCACCAGCGGGAATACTGGGATGGGACTTGCCATTGCAGCTATTATTAAGGGCTATAAATGTATTTTTACGACTACCGATAAACAGAGTATCGAAAAGGTGAACGCGCTGAAAGCTTTTGGCGCTGAAGTGATTGTGTGCCCTACGGATGTTGACCCGGAGGATCCGCGGAGTTATTATTCGGTGAGTAGCCGCCTGATTAAAGAGGTGCCGAATTCGTGGAAGCCGAATCAGTATGATAATCCGAGTAACGCGGTGGCGCATTATGAAACTACGGGGCCGGAAATTTGGGAGCAGACGGAAGGGAAAATTACGCATCTGGTGGCAGGTGTGGGAACGGGTGGAACCATTTCGGGCATCGGTAAATATTTAAAAGAAAAAAATCCGAATATCAAAATTTGGGGCATCGATACGTATGGTTCTATTTTCAAAAAACTGAAGGAGACGGGTGTTATCGATAAAAATGAAATTTACCCGTATGTGACCGAGGGAATTGGCGAGGATTTTCTGCCGGAAAATGTGAATATCGATATTATTGAGGATTTTGAAAAGGTGACGGATAAGGATGGTGCTATTATGACTGCCCGAATTGTGCGCGAAGAGGGTATTTGGGTTGGAAACAGCTCGGGTGCTGCGTTGCAAGGCCTCATTCAGCTGAAAGATAAATTTACAAAAGATGATGTGGTGGTGGTGATTTTTGTGGATCATGGTACGCGATATCTGGGTAAAATGTTTAACCCGGACTGGATGATGAAAATGGGGTATATCGACAAAACGGGGCTTACGGCTAAAGATTTAATTTCGAGTAATCAGAAAGGTGCATTGATTAGTGTTGATGTACATTCCACTGTTGCGCAGGCATTACATATTATGATGCAAAATGATTTCTCGCAAATGCCTGTAACCGACGGGGGACGTATTGTTGGGGCGATTAATGAAAGTGTGTTGTATCAACAAATTGTGGCACATCCAGATATTAAAAATAAACATGTTGGTGAGGTTATGAGCGCGGCGTTTCCGTTTGTAGATATTTCTGCGCCGATTGATTCGCTGAGTGCGATGCTTACTTCTGATAATCCTGCGTTGTTGGTGCGCGATTTTAAGGTGGATAAAACCTATATTATTACGCGTCACGATGTTATGAATGCACTGACTAAATAACCAAAATTTGAGCGCAAAACGTATTGTTTCGCTGGTTCCAAGTATTACCGAATTGCTGGTGGATTTGGGGTTGGAAGAAAACATTGTGGGTGTCACGAAATTTTGTGTCCACCCTGAACATTTGCGCAAAAAAACGACCATAGTTGGCGGGACAAAAAACCTGCGGATGGACGTGATACGGCAGCTTCAGCCGGACTTAATTTTAGCGAATAAAGAAGAAAATGTAAAAGAACAGGTGGAAACGCTGGCGACGGAGTTTCCGGTGTACACCAGTGAAATCGGCACCTGGCAGGAAACGCTGGATATGATTTTGCGTGTTGGTGTGCTTACCGGAACGGAAGAAAAAGCGGCATCATTAGTTGGTACGCTGACGGATCGTAAAACCCGCTTTGAAGCGGTTACGGTCAATAATGGCAAGCGTTTCAGGACATTATACCTCATTTGGAAAAAACCCTGGATGAGTGTGGGTTATGATACGTTTATTCATGAAATGATGAGTATAGCGGGATTTGACAATTGTTGCGGGCATTTGCAACGTTACCCGGTTTTGGAGGAGGCGGAAATTATTTCGCTGGCTCCGGAGGTAATCTTACTTAGTTCGGAGCCCTACCCTTTTACGGAAAAACATATAGTCGGGTTACAAAAATTAGTACCTGAAGCGGTTATTTTGTTGGCTGACGGGGAACTGTTCAGTTGGTATGGGAGCAGACTGCTGGGGGCTTTCGAGTACTTTAGTTTGCTGCGGAGCAGAATTTGACATTTCATTTCTGAGAAAACTTCAAAATCCGTAGTCAATTTGCTATCTTTGCCGCCTCAATTAACCCGACAGCAATGGTTACCAATGATGTAAAACTGTTTTCAGGCACTACCAGCCGATACCTTGGTGAAAAAGTAGCAGATTACTACGGTCAGCCCCTTGGAAAAATGACCATTGAGCGGTTCAGTGACGGCGAGTTTCAGCCGAATATTCTGGAAAGTGTGCGGGGTAGTTATGTGTTCTTTATTCAAAGTACCATGTTCCCGTCGGACAACCTGATGGAGTTATTGCTCATGATTGATGCGGCTAAAAGGGCTTCAGCATCGTATATCACCGCAGTAATTCCTTATTTCGGACTTGCCCGTCAGGACAGAAAAGATAAACCACGTGTTTCAATCGGCTCGAAACTAGTTGCGGAATTATTGACTGCAGCAGGCGCTAACCGAATTGTTACCATGGATTTACACGCTGACCAAATTCAGGGGTTTTTCGATATTCCGGTTGACCACTTGAGTTCTACAGCGATTTATGTTCCTTACATTGAAGAAAATCTGGACCTTTCGAATGTGATTTTTGCTTCGCCTGACGTGGGCAGCACTAAACGCAACAGAAAATACGCCATGCATTTTAACACCGAACTCGTGATTTGCGACAAATACCGTAAAAAAGCGAATGAAATTGCTGAAATGACCGTAATTGGTGATGTTACAGGTAAAGATGTGATTATGATCGACGACTTGGTTGACACCGGTAATACCCTTGCCAATGCAGCCAATTTGATGAAACAAAAAGGCGCAAAAACGGTGCGTGCGTTTTGTACCCATCCTGTATTAAGCGGGAAGGCTTATGAAACTATCGAAAATTCTGCTTTAGAGGAAATTGTTGTTACTGACACTATTCCGCTGAAACGGGAATCACCAAAAATTCGTGTGTTGTCATCTGCGAAATTGTTTGCAAGAGCAATTCGTAATACGCACGAACACAGAAGTATTAGTTCACTATTTATTAATAATTAAATCAAAATTCAAATGCAAACTTTTGTATTAGAGGGAACATTGAGAGAAACACTTGGCCGCCGCGCTTCGAAAGATG
>Ga0209480_10000492_pt1 | contig 32698 bp, 30 predicted proteins | sample JI61114C2DNA_FD_187501 | JGI IMG/M metagenome (GOLD analysis project Ga0209480, IMG submission 187501) | Wastewater effluent complex algal communities from Wisconsin, to seasonally profile nutrient transformation and Carbon sequestration -... | ecosystem: Engineered > WWTP > Effluent > Algae... | reverse complement strand
CAGCATGGACAACTGGCCGAGATTTTTATAATAACCAATAGCGGTCTGGTCAGCCGGATCCACAGCCACACGCCCCAATACCTGTTGCTTTACCCCGGACTCTTCCAGCAGCTGCATCACTTCCCCATATTCAGCATCAGTACCTGCAATCACAAATGTAGTATGTACTTCTTTCTGCCGGTCGGTACTGATTACCTTCAGCCGGACCAGCAGGAGCCGCAACAGGCTGAGCAGGACAAAACCAAGAATAGCTCCGAATAATACAATACCTCTTGAAAAACGGTATTGTTCAGGTAACATGGAATAGGCGGCCAGCAGAGTAATACCTGCAATAGCCGAAGACCGCATCAGCTCACTCCATTTATACCAGCGGTCATATAGTCCGGCATACCAGGCCGCTACCAGGAAGAAAACAGTATACGCAGGGATGGCGATCCAGAGCAAACGGGTTTCGTAAATAATGTCGGGTCTGATATAGATGGTCCAGATTTCCTTTATCCACCAGAAGGAAAGCAGGATTAATACCGCATCAATCAGCGGCAGACCAATCTGACGGATAAACTGACCGACGGCCGTTAAAGCAGCCCTGAACCAGATGGCCAGGTGAATCAGGCTGTTGAAAAGGCCTGCCTGGCGGCCACCATAATGTTTATTTACAAACAGGCTCATAGCGGAGTAGAACATCCGCACATAATTCATACTGCCCTTCTTCGTGCTCTCCCCTTTAAAATGGATAATCGTGCTGCCGGCGAAATAATAATTTTTATAACCGCTTTTCTGGATACGGTAACTGAGGTCCACATCTTCCCCATACATAAAGAAGCGTTCATCAAAGCCACCGGTTTCATCCAGTACCTTTTTCCGGATCATCATAAAGGCACCCGCCAGCACATCCACTTCATTGTTTTCATTTTCTGCAAGATGTCCGAGATGATAACGGGAAAAATGAGGCGACCGGGGGAATAACTTTGCCAGGCCAAATAATTTATACAAAGAAGTCAGGGGTGAGGGGAATGCCCGTTTGGATTCTTTCAGGAAACTGCCACTTCCATCCACCATCCGCGTACCCAGGGCCCCGGCATCCGGATGTTGCTGTAAGAAACGGATACATTTTTCAAAACAGTCTTCCGGCACCAGGGTGTCCGGATTCAGGAATAAAACATATTCTCCCTGGCTGATGGCCAGTCCCTGGTTACAGGCATGGGCAAAACCACTGTTTTCCCGGTTGGCAATAAACCGTACTTCCGGAAATACGGGTTGCAGATAGGCCAGACTGTTGTCCGTGGAACAATTGTCCACTACGATAATCTCCCCGCCCGTTTTCTGTAATGCGAGCCGGGCGGTATGTAAACACTGTTCCAGAAAGTGTTTAACATTGTAATTCACTATGATAACAGACAATTCCAGGTAGCTGACAACTTTAGACACGAAGTACGAAGTTTTTGGCAAGAGTGCAAAATAGCGGTACCGCTCCCGGAAATTCATTTCCCGCAAAACGTTCCACGTTCTATCTTTGCCCATGCTTAAACCCGCCCTTATCACTGCTGCCAGAGCCGGCGCAGCAGAAATCCTCCGGTTTTTCAACGGGGAATTCAAAGTAAGTAATAAAGAAGGAGTCAATAACCTGGTGACAGAAGCCGATCACGCTGCTGAAAAAGCCATCCTGGATGTGATCCGTTCTCATTTTCCGGATCATCAGGTACTCGCTGAAGAAACAGGTGAAATAAAACAGGACTCCACTTATAAATGGATTATTGACCCGATTGACGGGACTGTCAACTTTGCCCATGGTATTCCGCTGAACTGTGTATCCATTGGCATTGAACATGAAGGAAAAATAATCATGGGTGCCGTATTTAATCCACACCTGAACGAGTTTTATTTTGCTGAAAAAGGACAGGGAGCCACGCTGAATGATAAACCGATACGGGTAAGTGAAGAAACGGCCGTGATCAAATCCTGCCTGGTAACCGGTTTCCCGTATACTTATATCAATATGCCCAATGGCCCTCTTGAAATATTTGACCGCCTGATCCGTAAAGGTGTACCGGTACGCCGGTTGGGTTCAGCGGCCATTGATCTTTGTTGGGTGGCGGCCGGCCGTTTCGATGGTTTCTATGAACATAAACTCGAAGCCTGGGACAGCGCGGCTGGTTCCCTGATGGTGGAAGAGGCCGGCGGTAAAGTAACTGATTTTACAGGCAGTCCGTTTTCAGTATACCAGCACCGGGTACTGGCTACCAATGGAAAGATCCATGACGAACTGCTTGCTGTTATAAACAATGAAAAAGAATTATGAGTACAGAAAGAACTGAAATCAGCAGCCTGGGTGAATTTGGCGTGATTGATCATCTGACAAAGAATATCGAATTACAACAGGCCTCCTCCGTTTTAGGCGTGGGAGATGATGCCGCAGTGATTGATCATTTCGGGAAGCAAACCGTGGTGACCACTGATCTGCTGCTCGAAGGGGTGCACTTTGATCTGATGTATACACCGCTTAAACATCTGGGGTATAAAAGTGTGGTCGTCAACCTGAGCGATATCTACGCCATGAATGCGGTACCCACCCAGATTGTGATCAGTATCGGTATCAGTAACCGGTTCAGCCTCGAAGCCCTCAGCGAATTTTATGAAGGCGTATATGCCGCCTGCGAAAAATACGGCGTGGACCTCGTGGGAGGAGATACCACCTCCTCACAGAAAGGATTCGTTATTTCTGTAACAGCGCTGGGAGAAGTGGCTCCGGATAAATTTGTGAAAAGAAGTACGGCACAGAAAGGTGACCTGCTTTGTGTCAGCGGTGAGCTCGGCGCGGCCTATGTGGGTCTGTTGTTCCTGGAACGCGAAAAGAAAATTTTCATGGAAAGCCCCGGTGTGCAACCCGACCTGGAAGGGGAATCATATGTAATTGGTAAATTACTGAAGCCTGAAGCCCGGAAAGATATCGTGGAGTTTTTTGCCGCCAATGATATACAGCCTACCGCCATGATGGATATCAGTGACGGACTGAGTTCTGAAATACTGCATATTTGCAAGGATAGCAACCTGGGTTGTGTGTTGTACGAAGAAAAAATTCCGGTGGCCGACCAGATGAAAAATGCGGCCTATAAATTTGAAATAGATCCCACAGCCTGCGCGTTAAGTGGCGGGGAGGATTATGAATTATTGTTCACAATACCCCAGGCCGATTATGAGAAACTGGTACTGAATGAACAGATCAGTGTGGTTGGCTACATGACTGAGCCGGAACTGGGCGCGCATATCATCACCAAGGGTGGTGGTAAGCATGCAATAACGGCTCAGGGCTGGAATCATCTTAAATAAACGGATGAATTAAATCCTATGAGAGGACTACTGCTGGTTTTATGGGTTGCTGTATTACTGTCTGCCTGCAGGGCGGGACGGTCTGCCGTATCCCCGACCCGTAAAATAGCACCGGCGGTATTGCAGCGCGACTATGACCTCTACCGGTCCATACTCGAAAAGCATCATCCCGGTTTATACTGGTACACGTCCAAAGACAGTATGGACGCCTGTTTTGAGAAAGGCCGCCGGCAATTGAATGACTCATTGACGGAGCCTGAATTCCGGAAAATCCTGAACTATGTCACGGCCAGCATCAATTGCGGACATACAACAGTGCGCAGTTCAAAAACCTGGTCAAAATACAGCGATACGGTACGGCTGGGTAAAATGTTTCCCCTGAGCATGAAACTCTGGAACGACACAATGCTTATTACGGCTAATCTTAACCGTAAAGACAGTATTCTCCGCCGTGGTACCATGATTACCAAAGTCAATGGTAAAACCGTAAAGGAACTCACAGATACCATGTTCCGTTATATCTCTTCAGACGGTTATAACCTCACACATAAATATCAGACCCTGAGCAACCGGGGTTATTTTGGTTCCCTGTATACTACGTTATTCGGGCCAAGGGAAAAATATGAACTGGAGTATATTGACAGCAGTGGTAAACCCAGAATGATTACTGTGCCGGTTTATAACCCGGCGGCGGATACAGCAGGAAGGATGGCCGTGCGTCCACCGGCAAAAGTACCCCAGCCATCAAAGAAGGAAAGAAAACGGCAGCAGATCAGCACGATCCGTTTGCTCAGAATTGATACGGTGAATCATTCCGCCATGATGTCGCTTTCCACATTTGGCCGCGGGTATGGGTTGCGAAAATTTTTCCGCCAGTCATTCAGGGCCATGAAGGATAACCGGATCACCCACCTTATTGTGGATGTGAGGGGTAATGGCGGTGGCAGTGTCAGCAATTCCACCCTGCTTACGAAATACCTGGCGGATCACCGCTTTAAAGTGGGCGATTCATTGTATGCCATTAATAAGCGCAGTCATTACTACCGGTATATTCAGAATCATTTCTGGAACAAGGTCTTTATCGGTTTTTTTACCCGGAAGAGAAAGGATGGTAATTATCATTTTGGCTATTTCGAACGGCATTATTTCCGGCCCCGGAAAAGCAATCATTTTAACGGGAAGGCTTATATCGTGACCGGGGGCAATTCTTTTTCCGCCACCACTTTATTTACGTCAGCACTGATCAGACAGGAAAATGTGATTGTGGTGGGGGAGGAGACCGGAGGGGGTGCATACGGGAACTCTGCCTGGCTGATACCAGATGTAACCTTGCCCGGTACCGGTGTACGTTTCCGCCTGCCCTTGTTCCGCCTCGTGATCGACAGCAGTACTCCTAAAGATGGCAGAGGGGTACAACCGGAGATCAGTTCCTTCCCGAGTATTGAGGCGATCCGCCGCAATGCGGATTTCAAAATTGAAACGGTAATGGAACTTATACGCAAAGACCAGGCCCCGAAAAAGGAGAACCCCTGACAAAGCCAGGGGTCGTTCCTATCGTTGGTATCTGTACTAAAAAACTAAGCTTGTTATTCGGCTTCGGCCACTACTTCCTTCACTTCCGGAATCATTCTTTTCATCATGCCTTCAATCCCTGCTTTCAGTGTAATCATGGAAGAGGGACAGCCGCTGCAGGATCCCTGCATAGCGAGATTAACGGTGCCGGCTTCATAACTTTTAAACTGAATGGCACCTCCGTCCATTTCCACGGCCGGACGTACATAGTTATCAAGCAGTTCTTTAATTCTCTTTACCACATCGTCATCATCTGCTGTTACTTCATTGCTGCTCACCTGTTTTACCGTAGCCAGCTCATCTTCATTCACTACCGCTTTGCCTTCTTCCAGGTAATCTTTCAGAAACTGGCGGATAGAAGGAATCACATCATTCCAATCAGTATCGGGGGTTTTGGAAAGGGTCACAAAGTTACTGGCGATAAAAACGGCCCGGATAAAGGGGAAACCGAACAGTTCGGTAGCCAGCGGAGAAGGCTTAGCGCTTTCCGCATCCGGAAAATCAATGCTCTTTCCGGGATATAACAGCTTGTTAGCCACGAACTTCATCGTTTCCGGGTTCGGGGTCATTTCTGTATAAATGCTGATAATGGGGTTGCCTGTTTTGATCATATCACTCGAATTATGCTGTAAAAATAACAAGAATTCATGGGTTATGTTTACGAAGGCCGGAAAGAGCACAATGAAAAAAAGCAGCCAGGGCTGCTTTTCATATAATGTTTTATTTTTATTTATTCCTTAAAACGGCCGGTCTTTTTAAGGTACCGGATCAGGATATAAATCAGCAACAGGGTGCCCAAAACAATACCCAGCCACATATTGCGGCAGGCTTCATTATGCCCGGTCAGCTCGGGATAATTGAGCAATAAAATAAGGGTGATACCAATCAGCCAGATAAACTGTGTGGTATGTTCTTTCAGGATCCAGCGTTTCCAGTTAAAAGCCATACTGCCAAAGGTTTTGCCGATACCGCCAAGGTTAGGAAACCAGCGGTTTACTTTTTTACAGTATTCATCAAAGCCGGGGCCGAATTTGCCCCGCAGAAAATTTTCTTCGGCTAATACGATGGCCTGATAGATAAACAGGAATATCGGGATCATGATCCCCACATAAAAAAGCGAATTGGCCAGGATGCCCACACCCAGCAGCATGAGAATATTGCCTACATACAGCGGATTGCGGCAATGGGTGAAAATACCTTCTGTTACCAGTCCTTCTGCATAGGGCTTGCCTTCCTTTCCTCCACGTACAATATAGGCCAGTCCGATGGTCAGACCCCGGATCAGTTGCCCCAGGCAGGTTACAACCAGTCCGATGATGATCGGGAAAAGATAGTAGTGTTCACCAAACTGTGATTTAGGAAACAATGGCCAGGACGGAATAAATAAGGCGGCGTAGAACAGGATGAAAATCCAGTTACGATACTTGAAGAAGAAATTACCTATAGAAACCATAGAGAGAAAATTACAAGAAACAAGATGCCAGGATCCAAAGAAAAATCAATAATCAAGGATCAAACCAGGGCTACTTAGTTACGAAGTTGAAGTTTGAAATTTGATGCTTATTTGTCTTTTGTTGTTTGATGCTTCTTTGGATCCTGGCATCTTCGGTTCTTGGTTCTTTAATGAGTTTACTTTTTTACTGCCACAATTCCCGCAAAGTTGAACCATTTGAAAAACACTTCGCAATGTCCGAATCCCTGGTCGCGCAGGAGATTGATATTCTCGGTCAGCTTATAAGGGACCAGTACATTTTCCAGTGCTTCTCTTTTCTGTGAGATCTCGAGTTCGCTGTAGTTATTGCGGCGCTTATAATTATAGTAGTACTTGATAAAGTCGCGGTTGAAGTTGCTTTCCTCTGCCAGTATTTTTTCCACCAGGATCAGCACACCACCGGGGTTGAGGCCATTGTAAATATCTTTCAGCAGGCGTTCCCGGTAAATGGGGCGCACAAACTGCAGGGTGAGGCAGAGTACCACCACGGATGCGTTTTCGATCCGTACGGTCTGGCCCAGGTCCTCACAACGTAACTCATAGGGTCGGGAGAAGCCCAGTTCCATCAGTTTGGATTTACACTTGTCCAGCATTTCCTGGGAGTCGTCAATCCCGATAAATTTAATATTCTGGTCCACCATGGTATTCATCCCGATCATGGTAGTGCCGGTGGAACAGCCCAGGTCATAGACAAAGGTTTCTTCCCTTGCGTGATCAGCGGCCAGTTCGGCCATCATCCGCTGGATTTCCCCATAAAAAGGAACCGAACGGTTCACCATATCATCAAACACTTTGGCCACATTGGCCCCAAACTTAAAGTCACTGGCTTTTTCTATTTCGTCTTTAAAAACTTCATCTTTGCCCATAAAAATCCGGTTTTGGGTCACAAAGTAAAGCAATTTATACGGGAGTGAACCAATCCCGCTGTTCAATGTATAAAGGATATGAAAAAAATCTACCATCTGGGAACCTGCAGTACCTGTCAGGCAATACTTAAAGAAACCGCACTGGAAAAAAAGGGGTTTACCCTGCAGGATATTAAAACGGAGAAAATCACCCCGGCACAGCTGGATGAAATGAAGAAAATGGCCGGGTCTTATGAGGCGCTTTTCAGCCGGAAAGCCCTGAAATACAAGGAACTTGGGCTGAAAAACCAGTCATTAACTGAAAAAGACTACAGGTCCTATATTCTTCAGGAGTACACTTTCCTGAAACGCCCGGTCGTGATTGCCGGTGACCGGATTTTTGTGGGGAGTGAGAAGAAGACGGTGGAGGGGTTGGTGAGTGGTGAGTGGTGAATAGAGAGTGGAGAGTGGGGAGTGGGGAGTGGAGAGTGGGGCTAAGAGAAGTAAGATTTTTAAAGTAAAGAAGCTTTCCTGAAAATCGGAAAGCTTCTTTGCTTTAGAGAAATTTCTGCTTTAAACTCCCACTTTCCACTTTCCACTCACCACTCTCCACTATCCATCAACCAGCTACATCAGCAACAAGATCAGTAATTGCGCCGCCACAATCCGCAGAATCATCGTGAGCGGATACACGGTGGCATAGGTAACGGAAGGAATATCATTTCCGGCCAGTTTGGTGGCAAATGCCAGGGCGGGTGGATCTGTAGAAGCACCGGCGAGTAATCCGCATATTTCGAAATAGGTTTTCTTGAAATACTTACGGGCGATAAACCCTACAATCAGCAAAGGCACCACCGTAATGATCACTCCCATACCGATCCAGGACCAGCCACTTCCGTCGGCAAAAGCCACGGACAGGTTTTTACCACTGCTGAGTCCCACACTGGCCAGGAACAAACTGATACCGAGTTCACGGATCATCAGGTTGGCACTGTTGGTGGTATAGTTATTCAGGTAAAACAGGTTGCCAAAGCGGCTCAGGGTAAGGGCGATGATCAGCGGACCACCGGCCATACCGATTTTTACAGCCACCGGCATATTGGGGAAGTGAAAAGGAATGCTACCCAGGATCACACCCAGTACAATACCAAAGAAAATCGGTGCGAGATCCGGTACTTCCAGTTTCTTCATCGAATTACCTAAAGCATCCGTAGCAATCTTAACTCCTTCTTCTGTACCCACTACTTTGATAGTATCTCCCAGTTGCAGGAAAATATCTCCGTGCGGTACCATTTCAATACCGGCTCTTGCCAGACGGGTCAGGGTAAACTCCTGCTGATGCAGTTCCGGAATATCACCCAGGCGTTTATGTGTTACGGCAGCCCGTGTCACCACAATCATCCGGGAGATCAGGTCACTTTCCTTCGCATTTTTCAGGTTCATCGTACTGACCGGTCCGATCAGTAATTTCAGCTGTTCCATTTCCTGCTTGGTAGCCACCACCAGTAATACATCATTTGCTTCCAGCACCAGATCAGGAGTGGGTGTGATAATTTCCCCGCCATGAAACATACGGGAGACCACTACCGGCTCTTTCAGCAGATCGAAGAGTTTGCGTAAAGGCTGACCCACCAGTTGTTTATTTTCCAGTTGCAGGTGCATAGACACGGGACGGTTGCCCCGCAGATAACCGAGTTTACGGTGCAGTTCCTGTTCTTCTTCAATATTGACCCTGAACACCCGTTTCAGAATCAGCAGGGCTCCGATAATACCAAAAACCCCGAGGGGATAGGCCACTGCATAGGCGAGTGTGATCAGTGATTTATCCGTACCAACGGCATGCATATCACTCACAGCAGCCTGCGCCGCCGCCAGACCGGGCGTATTGGTGACCGCGCCACTCATCACACCGGCCATGACCGCAATGCTGTTGCTGCTCAGTAAGTAGAGTATAACGGTAATGATCACTCCTATACTGACAATAGCCAGGGCCAGCAGATTGTTGGTCATGGCATTTTTCTTCAGGGAAGCCCAGAAACCCGGACCCACCTGCAGACCGATTGAATACACAAAAAGAATAAGGCCGAATTCCTTCACGAAGTGTTCCGTGGAAGGATCGATCTCAACACCGGAATAGGAAAATATCAACCCCGCAAATAACACCCAGGTAATTCCCAGGGAGATGCCGGCAATTTTGATACGGCCCAACCAGATACCTGAGGCAATGACCAGGCCATAGATAATAACGGACTGGGCAATGGAGGTTTTGGTGAAGAGATCATTTAACCAGACTGGCATAGATTATATTGATTAAATGAATGGATTCCCTGAACCGCCGGCATCCTTACAGATGCCGGCAGGTAAAGGGGAGTAGTTGTCAAGCAATCAGCCAGAGGTCAATGCCTCTCCGGTTGCAATCCCCAATGTTCCGGGGAACGCCACAGGGCAGAGAGGAGCAGTTCGCGCATAAAGAAAAATTCTTTAGGCAGTTTATCATACATGCGTTCAAATAATTCTTCGTGAGACAGGAGTTCCTGTTTGCCGGGTTCGCGGTCAACCGTCATGATTCTGGCAAAATCTTCTTTGCTGAAATCAAGTCCTGTCCAGTCGATATCCTCGTAACGGGGCATCCAGCCGATGGGACTTTCCACAGATGAACTGTTGCCACGTATACGTTCCACGATCCATTTCAGCGGACGGATATTGTCGCCGAATCCCGGCCATATAAATTGTCCGTTTTCATCTTTACGGAACCAGTTTACACCAAAAATCCTGGGGGCATTCGGCAGGTCGCGGCCGAATTGCAGCCAATGGTTTACATAGTCGCCAATATGGTAACCCATGAATGGCAGCATGGCAAACGGGTCACGGCGTACTTTACCGATTTCACCGAAAGCGGCAGCGGTCATTTCACTACCCATGGTAGTGGCAAGGTATACGCCAAAGTTCCAGTTAAATGATTGGTATACCAGGGGAACACCGGTGCTTCTGCGTCCGCCGAAAATAAATCCTTCAATATGCACACCATTGGGATTATCCCAATCGGAGTCAATAGCCGGATTTTGATAAGCAGGGGCAGTAAAGCGGGAGTTGGGGTGTGCGGCTGGTTTGCCTGCTGCGGGATCAAAAGGTTTACCGTGCCAGTCGGTCAGTCCTTCCGGAACTTCTTTGGTCAGTCCTTCCCACCATACGTCTTTATCAGGGGTAATGGCCACGTTGGTAAAGATGGTATTGGCTTTAATGCTTTCCATCGCATTGGGGTTGGTTTTGTAGTTGGTACCCGGAGCCACACCGAAATAACCGGCTTCAGGGTTGATCGCATACAAACCACCATCTGTTCCTTTATGGATCCAGGCGATATCGTCACCCACGGTGGTGACTTTCCAGCCATCAAATTCCTTCGGCGGAATCAGCATGGCGAAGTTGGTTTTACCACAGGCACTGGGGAAGGCTGCGGCTACATAGGTTTTTTTCTTGTCAGGTGATTCCACGCCCATGATCAGCATGTGTTCAGCCAGCCATCCTTCTTCACGTCCCATCACAGAGGCAATACGGAGGGCGAAACATTTTTTGCCCATCAGGGCGTTTCCGCCATAACCACTACCATACGAAATGATCAGTCTTTCTTCAGGGAAATGCGAGATATATTTTACATCCGGGTTACAAGGCCAGCTTACATCCGCCTGTCCGCCTTCCAGCGGGGCACCCACGGTATGCATACATTTTACGTAGCTTTTCTTTTGCAGATACGGCAACACTTCACTGCCCATACGGGTCATAATCCGCATATTGGTTACCACATATTCAGAGTCGGTGATCTGTACACCATACCGGGAGAGCGGAGAACCTAAAGGGCCCATACAGAAAGGAATCACGTACAGGGTACGGCCTTTCATACAACCCTGCATCAGGTCCTGCAGTTTCTTTTTCATGGCTACCGGTTCCATCCAGTTATTGGTAGGGCCTGCATCTTCTTTACGCAGGGAACAGATAAAGGTTTTGTCTTCCACACGCGCCACATCACTTGGGTCGCTGAAACAGGCATAACTATTGGGTCGCTTTTCAGGATTCAGTTTGATATAGGTTCCCTTTTGCACGAGGAGCTGACAAAGACTGTCGTATTCTTCTTTAGAACCATCGCACCAGTGTACTTTAGACGCTTCACAGAAAGAAGCCATTTGCTTAACCCATGTTTCCAGCTCTGCTCTTGCAGGGGCTGTTTCCATGGCAAAAAAGTTGGATTGTTGTGACATAAAAAGAGTGTTTAGTTGGAAATTATAAAAAAGGCGGGCAATCGTGGCACTGAAACGAAGTAATTATTTCAGTCCTGTAAAAATCTGAAAAACCCGGTTACCGATTAATGCGTTTCATCATCTTTGTTTATGAGTTTAATTAGGTCAGCCTGCGCTCTCTTTTTTAGCCCCTTTTTCGCGGTTCAGAACGGCCCAGGCAATGATGGCACTGAACAGCATGAAAACCGCGCCCAGCAAGAAAGACACGCCCGGAAAATAGAAGGGGGCGGCTTGCGTGGTGAAGTACTCAAAAAGGTTATTCATGATCAGGGGTCCTATGATCGTCGTCAGGCTCATAAGGCTGGTCAGCGTACCCTGGAGGGCTCCCTGCTCATTTTGGGGCACTTTCCCGGCCAGGATCGATTGCAGGGCCGGGCCGGCAATTCCACCCAGGCAATAAGGCAACAGGAATAAAAACATCATCCAGCCCTCGGTGGCAAAGGCAAAAAGGACCAGACCAAGTGTATATAATAACAGTCCGGAATAGACTGATTTTTCATTGCCAAGCCAGGGGTTGACCACCCGGGTAAGTCCCGCCTGAACTGCTCCTACCAGGATTCCCACAGCCGCCAGCGATAAACCGACCGTGCTTTCGTTCCATTTAAAGCGATACATGGTGAAAAAATTCCAGTTACCCTGAACAGACTGGGCGGCCAGGTAAATCAGGAAAAAGCAGAGGGCCAGTCCGTCGATCCCCGGATACTTTTTTAATAAACGTAAGGCTCCCAATGGATTAGCTCTTTTCCAATCAAAGGGCCGCCGGTTTTCCCTGGATAAGGATTCGGGTAGTACAAAATAACCATACAGGGCATTTAAAAGGCACAGTATCGCCGCAGCATAAAAAGGGGCCCGCAGTCCTAATCCGGCCAGCAAACCGCCCAGGGCAGGCCCTATAACGAAGCCTATGCCGAAGGCAGCACCGATCAGACCAAAATTTTTGGCACGTGTTTCGGGGGTACTGATATCAGCGATGTAGGCGGAAGCAGTGGTAAAACTGGCACCGGTTATGCCGGCAATGATCCTCCCGGCAAAAAGCCAGATATAATCAGGGGCGAGGGCGAGTATAATATAATCAATACCGAACCCAAGCAGGGAAGCCAGTAATACAGGCCGGCGTCCGTATTTATCACTCAGGTTGCCGATGATGGGAGCAAAAATGAATTGGGTAATGGCGTAAACGGAGATCAGTAAAGCGCCTTCTGAGCTGGCCTGATTGATGCTGATCCCTTTCAGTTGAGCAATCAGTTTGGGCATGACAGGTATAATCAATCCCCATCCCATTACATCTATGATTAATGTAATGAAGATAAATCCAACCGCAGCCTGGCGTTTATCTTTCATAGTTGTTTCAATGGTGCTGCAATATCTGCTATTGTTTGCAACTGATGAAATTTTGACGGTCTTTGTATATTAACAATCCAACTTAGCCTGTTGACTTTTGTGCCTTTATCTTTGCAACGTTAAGGCCGGTCCGCTGAGGCGGAACCGTTATTCTATTTTTAATATAAAATTAATTGTATGAAAATCCGACAGCTGGTCCTGTTGACCACCGCCCCCCTGTTGCTGTTTTCCTGTGTAAGCAGTAAGAAATTTAAAACCGCTAAAGCGGAATACGAAAAACTGGAAGCAAAGTACACCATCGCTGAATCTGATTTGGCCGAATGTGCTACTGAAAAAGCCACACTGGCCCGTCAGAAAGAAACCCTGGAAAGAGAACTCGCCCTGATGAACAGCAAAGTAACGGATCTGAATGGCCAGGTGGATTACCTGAAATCCAATAACAACCAGGCATTGAAACAACTGGAAAGTCTTTCCGTCATCTCCAGTCAGCAGGCCGAGAGTATTAAGAAGTCAATGGATAATATCGGGGCAAAGGATGCTTATATCCAGACCCTGCAGCAGCAGATGGCCAAAAAGGATTCATTAAATATGACCCTGGTGATGAACCTGAAAGGAGCCATTGGTAATCTGGATGATGAGGATGTAAATATTAAAGTGGATAAAGGAGTGGTATATATTGATATTTCGGATAAACTGTTATTCAAGAGTGGCAGTTATGAAGTAACGGATAAAGCCAAATCGGTATTGGGCAAAGTGGCCCAGGTATTGAAGAACCAGCCCGATATGGAATTTATGGTGGAAGGGCATACGGATAATGTACCGTATAAAGGAGCCGCCTTGCTGGACAACTGGGACCTGAGTGTGAAAAGAGCCACCACCATTGTGCGTCTCTTACAAAAGGATTATGGCCTGGAGCCCGCAAAAATGGCTGCAGCCGGTCGTGCCGAATATAAACCCGTAGCTGATAATGGTACCAAAGAAGGCCGTGCCGCCAATCGCCGCACCCGCATTGTGATCTTACCGGAACTCGATCAGTTTTTCAAATTGCTGGAACCAAAGTAGGGATGCTGGAAGTTTCGCGTTACCTGACATACTAATTGACAACCTCTATCAATTCAAAAATATGAACAGAAAAGATTTTTTAAAAACTGGTGCTTTAACAAGTGCTGCGACAGTTATAGGAACAAACAACGCATTTTCACAAAATCTAACAGACAATAACATTGATAAGTTAGTAGACGCTAACGGCAACTTTGTTCAGCAACCACTTCCATATTCAGAGAATTTTTTAGAGCCGTATATGGACAGCGAAACTTTGCATTTGCACTATACGTTTCATCATGGGGGTGCGACAAAGGCTGCTAATACCGACCTCAAAAAAATCAGGGAGGCTATGGACGGCAACAATCTTGAAACAGTTGACTATTGGACAAAAAAACTCTCTTACCATTTATCGTCACACATTTTACACTCTATTTTTTGGACTAACCTTGCCAACAAGGCGACAATACCGAAAGGCGATTTGCTCAAACGAATTGAGAAAGATTTTGGTAGCTACGACAAACTAAAAACATATTTAGCCCAGACATCAAAAAATGTGGACGGGAACGGTTGGGGCATTTTGGGTTATCAACCTTACACAGACAAGCTAACAATTTTGCAATGTGAAAACCACGAAAAACTATCGCAATGGGGAGTAATCCCATTACTTGTTATTGATGTTTGGGAACATTCATACTATTTAAAATACAAAAATAAACGAGCTGATTTTGTTGATGCCTTATTCAACATTATAAATTGGGATAATGCTTCACAGCGATTAAATGATGCAGTCAAACTTGTAAAATAGGTAATGAAATTTATACATTTATTCATAGCATTTTTCATTTCTGACATTGTCTGTTCTCAAAATCAGATCTCCGGAAATATAAAAGATAATTTAGGCAAACCAATAGAATTTGCTAACATATTGCTTTACAAAAAGACCGACACTATAAGGGTAGCTCAAGGAACAATATCAGACAGTTTAGGAAACTTCACATTTTTTGAAGTTCCGGAAGGATTATATTTTGTTAAGTTTCATAGCATTGGATATGAGCAACAGAGCTTTCTTATTGAAAAACGAAATGAACAAAATGTGAAACTCTATCAAATAGTATTGGAAAATGACATTTCATTGTTGGGTACCGTTACTATTACAGCAAAAAGAGAATTAATTCAAAAAACAAAGTATGGTTTTGTGGTAAATGCCGATGCGACATTGTCTCAACAAGGAGGTAGTGCCATTGATTTGCTAAGGAATACACCTGCTGTTTTTGTAGATGCCGAGGGCTCTATTAACTTACGAGGCAAATCGCCTTTGATTTTAATAAACGGCAGAAATTCAAAATTAGATAATCTAAATGCTATTCCTGCCAGTAGTATTGACAAAATTGAAGTGATTACAACACCGGGAGCCTCATACGATGCGGAAGCAGAAAATGGTATAATCAATATCATTCTAAAAAAAGGCAGAACGGATGGGCTGAATGGTGCTTTTTCTATCGCCAGCGGTGTGGGCTACAGCTGGCGGTTAAACAACTCAGCAATGCTCAATTATAAAAAAAAGAGTTGGAATTTTGGTATTTCATATGACAACCGCCTTGCCGAGAGAAACCGAAAAGCAGAAGGCGATAGAGTGAACTTTAATTTGCCCGCGCAATATTTCCTCACACAAAGAAGAAATGATGATAGAGAAGAGGAAATTCATAACCTAAGAGTCAATATTGATTATAGTAACAATAAAAACAGTTTTGGAGTTGAAATTTTAGGGGGCATACAAAAAGAAACTAACCTTGAAACACTTTTTAGCAAATTTGAAACTAAAGAAAACCTGTTTCAGTCAAAAAGCAAACGCTATGCAGATGAAAGAAGAAATATACAAGCAATTGAAATTGCTTTGAAATATGAGCGAAAACTAAAAAGGGAGGAACAAAAACTAATTACCAATTTTAGCTCATCTATTAATAATGGAAAGGAAAATACTGCTATTTCAACACAGGGTTTATCCGTTGAAAATAATCAAATCGGCAGCCCGTTTTTGCAGAGAACAAGTTTTACTGACAAAAGCTCTATAAGTAATTTCCGTATTGATTATTCCCAAAAAGCAGGAAATGGAGTATTTGAAACAGGTTACAAAGTCCTGTTAAGAAGTTTCTTAAACGACTTTAGCCGTGAAGACCACATTAATGGCAGCTATATTTTTATTGAAAACAGAACTGGTACTTTGAATTTTGATGAATGGGTAAATGCCCTATATGCTCAATTTAGGGATAATATAGATGGAAAATGGGATTACGAAATAGGTATCAGAACGGAGCACACAGCAAACAATGGTTCTGTAAAAAGCCTAAATGTAGATTTTGAAAACTCCTACATCAATCTGTTTCCTAATGTAAACATTGGTTATACTTTCTCCGATAATCAAAATATCAGATTGAGCTATGGCAAGCGAATAAACAGACCTTCACTCGGACAACTCAATCCATTTACTGATATTACCGACTCACTTACGCAACGAAGCGGCAATCCAGCACTATTGCCAGAAATCAGCAACAATATTGAACTCGGCTTTTCCAGAAATGTCAGAAAAGGCAGTGTTCTTGCGAAATTGTTCTATCGCAATAGTAAAAACAGTATTTTGCCTTTTACTATATTAAGACAGGATGGCGTTCTCTTTTCACAACCCTTAAACGCCGGTACAACTGAAACAATAGGCTTTGAGACGATTTTCTTTTATGATATATTCAGATTGTGGAAGACAAACTGGAGTGCATCCATATTCAATCAAAACATTGATGCTAACAATATTCAGGCTGATGTATTAAAAAAGGTGCTTAGCTGGAATACAAAGTGGATAAATGATTTCAATGTATGGAAAAAAGCTAAACTGCAAGTAATCGGTGTATATAATTCACCAACTGCTACGATACAAGGCAACAGAATTGCTGTATATAATGTAGATATAGCCTTTCAGCAAAAAATCTGGAAAGACAAAGCAAGATTAGGATTAATAGTAACAGATGTTTTTAATACCCAAAAAAATGGCTTTGTTTGGGAGACAAAAGATTTTAATTTCAATCGCATTTTCAAAGTGGACACTAGAGCAGTATTGCTAACATTCGCCTACACTTTTGGTACTACATTCAAAGAAAAGCTGATGGAAAACAAATTCTCAAATGACTAACAGCGCAGCAGGTAACAGTGAATTTCCTGCTATGCAAGCAGACGAATGAATCCTCAATTTATTTAACTATCAGCAATTGTTCGGACATATATAATTCTTGTGAGTTTATATAATAATCTTAATGAGCGGCAATCCTACTGGGTTTCAATTCCAGGCTGAATATTATAAAATTCAAGCATTGCAGCAAGCCCTGTGAGCAATGAGCTACGAGATTAAGAGCAGGAATTAGCACAGATTTTCCACTCCATGCACTCCGTAGTGAAACGAAGGAGTGGCGCTCGAAATGCCAGTGAAATATAAAGGGCTGACCGGATTCCGGTCAGCCCTTTATATTTTTTGATCCTGAGATCAGAAGGTTCTCATGTAATTCACGATCGCCCAGATATCATTGGCATCGGGAATTTTCTTTTTGTAAGCGGGCATATCTTTTCTTCCTTCTGCGGTTTTATAGTACAGCGCACCATCGGTCTGGCTTTTGAAAGAAGCCTTGGTGAAATCACCGCAATCGGTATCCAATGTAGAGGCTTTCGGGCCGTCTCCTTTTCCTTTTGTACCATGGCAGGATTTACAATGCTGGTTGTACAGGGCTTTACCGCTTGCCAGAGAAGCAGCGTCACTTTTCACAGGGTTCGCTTTATTCTTGGCAGCATCCGGAACCTTCCAGGGCTCCTGAAATGAGTTTTTCGGCACAAATGCCAGTAATCCGATGGCAAATAAGCCGGACATAAAGAGTGTCAGATTTTTTTTCATGTTCATTGTTTTACTTAGTTATAAGATGTGAAAAATTACGCTTGCGTTGCATCCGCTACCGGATGTTGTTCTTTCCGAAGGCGGAATAATTCATATACAATCACGATATAGTGACCCCAGACCGCCGTCATTAAGATAATAAAAGTAATTAACATCCACATCGGCGGGTGGGAACTCCAGAGTGCCCGGGGCTGATCCTCAATGCGGTTGGATACCGGCAAGCCCCATTTTTGGGTGGAAGCAGTTTCTAAGTATCCATAGGTTTCATTTTCATCCAGTTTGGCCAGCAGGGTGATATTTCCCAGCGGGTCACCAGGCAGGTTATTGGGGATTTCAACAGTGGCTTCCCCGTTTTCGTCCGTATTGCCTTCCCCGAGTTTCAGGGGATAAAAACTTCTTTTTACGAAAATGCCAACAGCAGTTTCCGGTACCGGTTTTTCCTCACCGGTGGAGAGATCCACCAGTTTCAGTTGTACGGAAAGCAGTCCCTCTTCTTTTACAGGGGTCATTACCAGCATGGCTCTCTTTACGGTTACTTCTCCTTCACCGGCTTCCATATTTTTAGGTCCGGCTACGGTAACCTTAAAATGCAGCGTGCCATCAGCGTTGGTGACGACCTGTCCGGCCTTAACATTCAGAATGGCAAATCCGTTGCGGTCGGTGACCACAGTACCTATTTCGGTCTCCGCGGAGTCGGTCACCATATAAAAAACGGCTTTTAATCCATAGAGTTTCCGCATTTTCCCATCCACTTTAGCTTTAGCAGTGGCTTTCAGGTCTACAGAACTATCTCCTTTCTGGATACTGATTAAATCAATGGCAGGTGAAATCAGTTCCACTTCCTCCGGGGCAGCCACAGCCGCTGCGGTATCGGTCGCAGCCGGGGCTCCGCTGTCAGTTTGTGCCAGCATCGATGCTGGCCGAAGCAGACAAACCAGCAACACAGCCAGCAGGCACAAAGGCCTCATTGAGCTGCGGGGGGATATAAATTCTTTTACTTGTTTCATATCTTTTTATTTAAGCAGGGTCTATAATCAATTAACTTATTCGTGATGCAGCAAGTGTTTTTCGTGTTCGGTATGGGTGTCTTCCAGCCCGGACACAGGTACAACGGTCACAAACTTGGACATCACGGTAAAGAATAAAAGGAAAGTGGCAACACCGGCAATAGTCAAAGCCCATTCAGGCCAGGTAGCAGCGTACTTCACATATTCAGCCCTTGTATCCTGCATGGGTAACAGGGTGGTTTCGAGGGTGGGCACAATGATCAGGTAACGTTTCACCCACATCGCGATGACCATCATAAAGGCCGCAAACGTGATAGGTCCTGGTTTTCTGGTGGCCGGAATAGCAACGATCAGTATCGGTAAGGCAATACCGGCAACATTGGTAAACAGGGTCCACCAGCCATATTCTGAAGTACTGAATAATTTATGGATTAGTTCACTGTCCCATTTTTCTGATGCAAACCAGTCCGTAAAATATTCAGAGAAAGTAAAGTAACCGTAACCCGCTGCCAGCACCAGCATCAGGTATCCGAGATACTTGAAATGCTTATCGGTAAAATAATAATCCAGTTTATACATTTTGCGGTAGAACCACATGGCCACGATCAGTAAACCACAACCGGAGTAAACCGCACCCAGTACGAAGTAAGGACCAAAGATGGTACTGTGCCATCCCGGACGGAGGGTCATACCAAAGATCCAGGACAGAATAGAAGCCACCATGATGGCCAGCGGAATCATAATGATCGCCATCAGGTTTTGGGAAATAATCAGGTGTCTTTTCTGACTGGCAGCTCCACGGTAACCAAGGGCCAGGAATTTATACACTTTTTGTTTCCATTTAGGGATGTTCAGTTTGGCATCCCGGTAAACGGAAAGATCCTTGATCAGGGCCAGCCACAGGAAGAGGACACTGCCTGCAAAGAAAGTGACCACGGCCATTACGTCCCAGGTCAGGGGCGACTGGATCCGCGGATAAATGAACAGGTGATGCATCCGGTCAAAGCGACCCACGCAAAGCAGGATGAAGATCGGACCGACAATCACGGAGATCAGGGTCATAAACTGGGCCAGTCGAATGATTGGTTTCCCCCATTTTACTTTAAACAGATGGAGCAAACCTGCAATAATAGCACCGGCATAACTCAGCCCGATAAAGAAGATAAAGTTGACAATAAAAAGCCCCCATACCACATTATCCCGCATACCGGTCACGCCATGTCCTTTTGCAATCTGCAGGTAAAGGGCATACAGACCTACTAAAATGCAAATGACAAAAAAAATGCTCCAGCCCCAGGCACGTTTGCCATATGTTTCAATATTCTTCCGTTGGTAATCGAAAGCTTCTTTTTGGTAGGTGTTGAGTTCCATAATTACTATTTCATTAAATAGATGAACAATGGACCGGCTTATTCAGCTGATTCCTTTTTACCAAGAATATCCTTGTATTCTTTGAAGCGTTCCTGGATGGATGAGTCCGCATCCTGGAAGCCTTTTTCTACAGGGAATGAGCGGTCCTTCGGCGGCAGGTAATATACCCGGGGTTTAGTCCCCAGTTCTTCCATATAGCGGTATCCGGCGCGATCCGTGATCAGTTTGGTAAAGCTGACAGTGTCAAGACCGTTACTGACGGTATCTTCATTTTCATCGCCGAAATAGAATACACCATTGGGACAGGCTTCCACACATGGAGGGAGGAGTCCTTCACGGGCGCGGTCCGGACAGAAATCACATTTTTCCACCGTACCCACTTTGGCGGGGATACCGGTTTCGGGTGAATAGGCCAGGTCGCGGATATCCATCGGCAGTTCAGGTTCGTCCCAGTTAAATACGCGGGTAGAATAGGGGCAGGCGGCCATACAGAATTTACAACCGATACAACGGTCGTTATCGATCAGTACCAGTCCATCCTGTCTTTTAAACGTAGCATCCACCGGGCAAACTTTCACACAGGGCGGGTTGTCGCAATGGAAACATTGTTTGGGGAACCAGTAAGGGGCTCCTTTATCACTGTCTTTGAGCAGTTTTACCGTCAGCCACTCCTGTTCTTTCGGGCGGTAGTGCCATTTCTGACAGGCGGAAATACAGCTACGGGCATTCTTACAGTTGGCCAGGTCAACCACCATTACAAACCTTTTGCCAGCGATTCCTTCGCGTGCTTCGAGTTTGGATACTATGGACATATGTTCCTGGTGATTCAGGTAGGCGGAGTCAATCTCTACAATTTCTCCATTGGGAGAAAGCAGTTTTACTTTATCACCGGCCGGTGCTTTTTTGGAAGAGCAGGAACAGGCCAGGCTGCCGCAGGTGGCAGTGGCAACGGTGGCAATAGCGGCAGTTTTTAAAAAACCCCGCCGGCTTTGGTCATTTATCTCTTCCTGTTTCATTAGTATATATTAATAAGTTGATTTCGGAAATGCTTAGTTGTTCTCTTTGGAAGGATTCTCCATCCAGTTTAAGATCTCTTCTTTACTGGCTTTTTTCTTACCGGTTACCTGGTCAAACACGGCTTTATCCACTTCCACCAGTTTACCATCCGGTGTCAGCATTTTAATTTTTTCTGTTTCCTTTTTGGTGAGGAAAGAAGAGAAAAAACCCCGGCGGGATTGGTCGTTGTTGTTTTTGTTGTTGCCCATATTAAATGAATTTTTAATTCAACGAATTAAAAGACAGTGCAACTTAAAATTGACTGATTGACAATCTCATGACAGTAGTCAAGCATTAAAGTGAGAAACGTCACAGTGGTCCGTTTTAGAAAGCAATTACTAAGGCATGTGACAAAAGTCATATTACGGTCAGCTGCTTGTCATGAAACTGTCACCATTGCATGAGATAATTTTGAAATGCATTTAAAAGGGAAAGTTCTTTTCAAAAGCATCAATTCTCAATCTAAACTCGCTTTTTATGAAAAAGGTTTCATTAGTCCAATCGGCGGTTCTTTTCTTCTGCGGACTGTTTCTGACAGCTTCCGTATTTCAGTGTACAAAGACCGGCGATCTTGTTAAAAACCTGGACAGGTCTTATGCCGGTGGTGCAGACTCTACTTTATATGCTTCATTTTATGAAAGCAATAATGTTCAGCATACCGATGGTACACCTGATGTTAATGATGTGATTAAATTCAGAGGGGTACAGACTATCCTGCATGAGTATTGTGGTTCATCCAACTGTCATGGCGGTCCGATCAAGCCGAAATTTGATACCTATGCAGAGATCATGAAGTTTGTAACAGCCGGCAGTCCGGAAACCAGCAAACTCTGGGAGTATATCACAACCAATGATTTTAACAAAGCAATGCCTCCGGTTAACTCATCCTTCGAACTGGGAACCACCGATAAGGCAGTTATTTATAACTGGATTAAAAACGGCGCTAAAGAAAGACCTGATCTGGCAGACTTCAGACCTGCCGCGATCCGTATTATTAATGATGGTTGCGGTTCTGCCAACTGTCACAACCAGGCCACTGCCACCGGCGGATGGGCCCGGAAAGGACTGATCGCCGGACTTACTTCTGCCGACACCGCCCAGTTTGTATATCAGAATCCGACAACCGGAAGTATCACTTATTATTGCCAACTCACCAACAAGACCCTTCGCGATCAGGTATGGAAAGCGTATAAAGACAGTGTGCGGAAGTTTTATACTGATACAGTAGCGAATGCCAGCTTCCGCCCGTGGAAAACACTCACTACACCTGTATCTGCTCTCAGTACTCGCGGTCCGTTGCAGGATTATGATGATATTTTGTTGGATATCATTGTCCCCAAAAGTGTAAGAAGTAACTCCTCTGTGGTATATACAGATCCTGTTACACTGAAGCAATATTATGCAAGAGGTAATGCGCTCAATGCAGCCAGCACCATGATCTCCAGGGTTGACTCTACCATTTTAGTGGCTAATCCGTTTACGAATGTATTCAGCACTTCTCACCAGGGAAGTATGGCCTACGATGATGGTGGTATCAAACCTTCAGAAATTGCCCTGATCAAGGCCTGGTATTTTGCCGATCCTAATGTGCCGGATGTATGGAAATACGGAACCGGTAACGTAGGTATTTTCAAATACAGGAAAACAGGTACCATAATCAGACGCTAATTAAACCATCTACTCAATTAAAAAATTCAGGTATATGAAACAACGAATAGTATTAGCAGCGGTGGCAACCTCCATGATGATGTATCTGCTGACCTCCTGCTATAAAAATAAAGAAGATATACAGGCACTGCCTAAAGTGTCTTTCCGTAAAGAAGTGGTGCCGATTGTAACTGCCGGCCCCTGCGGATGTCATAACACCAGTGTAACTGTACGTGCCGTTCTCTTCTCCGATAACAGGACCAACACCATTTATTATGATGCGATCCTTGCCCGTAAATCCCAGTTTGAAGCATGGGTAAATGGTGGCACCCACCCGGGAGGTGGTGAAATTGACTTTTCACCCAGCGAAAAGAACCTGATCAAAAAATGGATTGCTGAAGGAGGTAATGATGATGGAGCCGGATGTACTGTAACCGGAGCCGTCCGTTATACAACCGACATCCTTCCGATCTACACCACCAGCTGTAAAGGCGGTACCTGCCATGGCGGTATTGCAGTAGCGCTGGATTATAATAAAATGGTGGCGGCCAAAACAGCACTCACTACGATAATGAATACAGGCGGCAGCCAGGGACACCCCGGTGGTGCACTGAGCATCACCACCTGTACCGCTAATAAATTCAAGGAGTGGATCAACCAGGGACAGCCTCAATAAGTTTCACCTAAAAAATTAATCTAATGAAAAAGATATTTGCACTTATACTCGGTCTGGGCTTTGGGGTTGTAACCATGGCACAGGAAACCGCTGAACCGGCTAAAGAAGCCCCAAAACAGAAATTCACCCGGGCAACGTTTAACTCCACCCGCATTATTAATATGCAGAGTACGGAACTGAACAGCCCCGGTAGTTTACAATTCCTGATTTCCCACCACTTCAGTCCCGTATGGCCTGAAGGTGGTACCACTCAGGACAATATGGCCGGTTTACTCGGTCTGAACTCCGGACTGGCTTATACCTATCTGTCTTTCGACTACTCTCCCACCAAATTCATGAGCGTGGGTGTGGCTGCCGCCGGCAGAAACAGGTATGAAGGATTTGCCAAGTTCAAAATCCTCCGTCAGCAGACAGGAGCAAAAAACATCCCGGTATCTGTAGGCTGGTACTCAGTATTCAATGCCAATGCAGCTAAAGATGCTTCCGTATCGCTGGGCTGGAATAAATATTCCTTTATGCACCAGTTACTGATTGCACGCAAGTTCTCCGATAAGCTGTCCCTCCAGCTGATGCCTACCCTGATCCACTTTAATGTGGTGCCTTATGGTATCAACAACAGCAACCTGGTTGGTTCAATCGGCCTGGGAGCTAAATACAAACTGTCAGCCAATAAGAATTTCACATTCGAATATGCCCGCCAGTTAAATATGTATGAAAACCTGATGGACAAAAACGGGAATATTGTTAGTTACAAACCCGACCTTCTGTCCCTGGGTATGGAATTCAATACCGGTGGTCACCTGTTCCAGTTCTATATTGGTAATACCACCAGCTCTTCCGCTATCGATCAGCTGGCCCGTAATACCACCAACCTGAAACTCAGAAACTGGTCACTGGGCTTCACCCTCAACAGGAGTTTAAATCTGAAAAAATAGGATAAAGAAATCCAGGTCCGGAAAATCACCAAAACGGGCTGCACCTGCAAGGGTTCAGCCCGCTTTTTTTGTTCAAAAGGGCTCAGATTATGTTTTGAGCCCATACATTTATAACCTTTTGCCGGTTGATTCGTTACATGGTTTTTCACCCTTTCAGCACCAGTAAACCGGCATGCAGTTCAGTTTTAACCTCTTCAGCTCGCTCCTGCTGATATTTTTCATTCATGGACTCGTCTATGCCGTAATGCTCTACCGGAAAGGAGTGATCAATGAAACCCGCTCCGATAAATGGCTCAGCCTGTTCCTGTTTCTCTGTATCCTCTATATCTGTCCCTGGATGACCGGATTTGCCGGCTGGTATGATACCCAGCCCTACCGCGATATCCTTTTTTATACCCCTTTCCAGCATTTATACTTCATCGGACCGGTGATCTACTTCTATGTGCAAAGCCTGCTCAACCCTTCCTTCCGTTTTGGTAAAAAAGAATGGCTGCAGTTGGTACCCGGAATTCTGTACTTGTTGTTTAGTCTTATAATTGTAACAACCGATAAACTGGTTTTAGGCGATTATTATTTCCTGGCATCCGGTGCCGACCCGGACTTTGAGACCTGGTACCAGCTGAGTGGTTTTGTCTCTATGCTGATCTATTTCCTGTTATCCTTTCGCTACTACCAGCTATACCGCAAACTGATGGTGCAGGTGATCAGCTATGCCGACAGTGTCCTGTTCCGCTGGGTCCGGAATTTCCTGCTGGCCTTCCTGGTGATGCTGGGTTTCCGGCTCCTGTTCTTTGTACTGGGTGAAATTTTTGATCTCGCTTATAAGGGCTTCTGGTGGTACTTCCTGTTTTTTGGTATCCTGTTTTACTATATCGCCATTACCGGGTATGCCAATTCCATCGAAACCAAAGTGCCCTTCCGTACCCGGAGTACCGGTTATCCTCATACTCTATTGCTCTTGCCGGCCGTCTCAGATCAACAGGAAGCTATAACCGAAGAAGCGGAAGTGATTTCCGTGGAACCGGTGCTGAATAAACAATCCGGTGAACAACTGTCTGGCTGGAAGGAGAAAGTGCTGGAGCAAATGCAGGTGTATAAAGCCTATGAAGACCCGGAACTCTCGCTGGCCTCGTTAGCCCGTGAATTAAAGACCAACCCGGCGGTGATCTCCAGAACCATCAACCAGGGGTTCGGACAGAATTTCAACGATTTTGTCAACCGGTTCCGGATTAATACCGTGATAGAAATGCTGGACAAAGGCGAACATAAAAAACAAACCCTGCTCGGCATTGCTTTCGATTGCGGCTTTAACAGCAAAGCCACATTTAACCGGGCCTTTAAAAAAGCCACCGGCATGAGCCCGAAAGATTGGCTGGAGAAAAACAGATAAACAACGTTAAACCTGAAATACAATGCGTAATTTATTAGTCTCATTTGTTTTTATCGGCTGTTTTTGTTCAATCAGCGCCAGCGGGCAATCCAGGCCGGTGGCCGATTCTGTGATCGGTACTTTTATCATCGATTTGCGCCCCACACCTGAAAGTGCCCCTTATCTGAAGGAATTCAAATTCACCCGGGTGGAAGGAAAAAAGTTTGATGGCGAATTTTATGGTTACCCGTTCAGCGGGGGATTCCTGAATACCGACTGGGAAAAAGTATATTTCGCTTTCACCACCCAGGATCAGAGCGGTACCTATTTTCATTCAGGCTATGTGGAAGGGAATAAGGTTTTTGGCATTACCCTGAATGAAGGCCGTGGATTTGTGTTACCCTGGAAAGGCGAAAAGAAAGTAAATTAGCCCCATAAAAACCATTTTATGCGTCTGATCACAATTCTTCCTGCATTAGCAATATTCTTGCTGACTGCCTGTAAAAATGAAACGGCTAAAGAACAACCATTTGTAACAGTGCCTGACGTCACCAAAAACAATCAGGAAAATGTTGTGAGGCTGATGTTTGAACGGTTCAACCGGCACGATTGGGAAGGCATGGCTGCTTTGTATACTGATACCGCCGAGTTCAAGGATCCCTCTTTCGGAAAAGGGATCGTGAAACAAACCCGGGCGGAGACCGTGAAAAAATACAAAGAACTGAATGCGCTCTTCACCAATTTCCGTGATAGTGTAATCGGCGTTTACCCTTCCGGCGATAAATATGTAACGGTGGAGTTTATTTCTAAAGGCACGGCCCCCGACGGAACCCTGTTTGAGCTACCGATTTGTAGCATCTTAACGGTGGAGAATGGATTTATCAGCAAAGACTTTACTTATTACGACAATGAACGATAATAATATAATAATTTAATAATCAAAATTTTACGTTTATTCTGGCCGTCTCAATTTTTGCTTGAGACGGCTTTTTTATTTGGAACCAAACCGGTTTGCCTCAAATCATAATCTGGAGCGACCAGCTTTCGGTGGCATTGCATCTTTACCGAAACAAAAACAAACATGAAGCAAAAACTTCAACAACTCCTGATGGGAAGTGCCCTGCCCAAAGATACCCTGCTTAATACCGGTTGGCTATTATTCCGTCTTCATATCGGTCTCAGTATAGCGATACATGCCGGCTGGCCGAAAATGAATACACTTGCCGCACCAGGCTGGTTTAACGATCAGGTCGCTGATCTTGGATTTTCCTTTCCTTCCCCGGCTTTCTGGGCCACCCTGGCTTCCTGGGGAGAGCTTGTGGGAGGGATTGGCATTGCCCTCGGTTTGCTGACCCGTTTTAATGCCTTTCAACTGGCGTTCCAGTTTTTTGTGATCTCTTTTTTGTGGTATGATAAACCGGAGCCATTGACCGGTATGTATTTCCAGCAGACTTTATTCTGGGGTTATGTCCTTACGGTGTTTGGTGGCAGCGGCCGTTTTTCCTTTGACCAATTATTACTGAATCGGAAAAAGAAAAACTAATCCTTGTCTTCGAATACCGCGGTCCCGATAGTAATGTTAACCGCAAGGCCACTATGCAACGGATCATGGACTTATCCGGAGAAATTCTGACTATTACAAAAATGGTGAAATATGACGGAGAAGATCTGTTTATTCAACGGCACCGGTACCGCTTCTCTTCTGCATTAGGTTTGTAACTAAAAAATGAGTTCCCGTCCCGCTTTCGGAAACTACTCATTACTCATTGCCTCACTTCCTCAAACATCCCCGTCTGTTTATTCTTGCGCACATTATCCGCATTGAAGCAACGGCCATTCATGGCCACATACACTCCGGGTGCTAAGGTTTGGGCAAATGCCAATGCACTGCCCAGGTTGAAGAGGCCGTCAGAGCTGCCGAATTTAATCGGGATCATGGCGCCGGTCAATACCACTGTTTTGTCCTTCACTTTTTGGGCGAGTACAACGGCGGTATCGGCCATGGTATCCGTACCATGGGTGATCACAATCTTGTTTTCATCACAGTTATTACACTGATGCACAATCAGGTCGCGGTCTTCGTCTGTCATTTCCAGGCTGTCGATCATCATCAGCGTACGGATCTCCACCGGCACTTTACAACGGCCCATATCCAACAGGTCATGCATATGGGTATCATTAAAGTAAAGCTGACCGGTAATTTCATTGTATTCCTTGTCGAATGTACCCCCGGTAATAAAAATGCGGATCGCCATATTGCTGATTTTGGGCGTGAAGGTAAATGAAAGGCAGGAGAGCCGGGTCGGGACGGGGATTGCGGTTATTTAATACACAGAGGTTGTGGATAGAAAATATTAAAAAAAACTCCCCGGATGTTTTGTTGATCTGAATTAATCACTACTTTAGCAGGCCTTTAAACAAAAAAGGCCCTTCCGTAGAAACGGACTGACCTCTAACGATTGCTTGCCATATGAAAATTCTTCGAAGTAAGAGTTGTTTGCTGACTTTTCGGGCCGATTATCAGCGTTTTTGAAGATTATCGGCTTTAACTTTGACCTCTGACGTTTGCCCTTCTGACGATTGCTGCCGTATGATTTAATCTTCTGACACAAATGTAGTCAGCATTTCCAGGTCACTAAAACCAAATATGGCTTAGTTTCATTATGCCTAAGGGCTCCGGAGAATGCTGAAACCTTTGCTGGTAGCGGATTTCAGTGAAAACTCTTTATGATGCCCAACCGTACAAATGACATATTATTTCAGCTGATAAAATCCCTTGAAAAGGCCGAAAAGCGGCATTTTAAGCTCTATATCAAGCGCAGTTCGGGCAAGGAAGACCTTAAAATCGTCCGTTTATTCGATATTCTTGATAAGCAGAAGGATTATGATGAAAAAGTCCTGCTCAAGCGGATGGATGATGTGACCAAGCCCCAGCTGGCCAATCTGAAGACCCACCTGTACAAAGAAATACTGGCCAGTCTCCGTCTCCTGAAAAGCGCAGAAAGCCTTGATTTGCAATTAAATGAGCAGTTTGATTATGCCCATATTCTCTATAAAAAGGGCTTATTCATGCAAAGCCTCCGGATCATTGACCGGGCCAAGGAAATAGCCCGGAATAACCAGAAATTTAATTTTTTACCTCAGCTGATCTCGTTGGAGAAACGGATCGAAGGACTGCATATCACCCGGAATATTCATACAAGGGCTGATGCCCTTTCGCAGGAAGCCAATGAGGTGAATATGCATATAGATAAAGTGGCCCGTTTATCCAACCTGGCCCTGCAATTGTTCAGCTGGTTTGTGCAGCATGGACACGCCAGGGATGAATATGATGAAAAGGATATCCGCCGCTTTATGGCGCAAAACCTGCCCTCCGGCGCCTGGAAAGAAACCGGTTTTTATGAACGGATGTACCTTTACCAGAGTTATACCTGGTATGCGTTTATCCGGCAGGATTTTTTGCAGTATTACCGGTATACACAGAAATGGGTGGATCTCTTTCAGGATATGCCCCTGATGATCCGGGTGGAAACCGGTCACTATATCAAGGGCATCCATAACCTGCTCAATGCACACTTTGACCTCCGCAATCACCGTCAGTTTGAAAAGACACTGAAGCTGATGGATAATGTGGCACAAACGGAACGGGTAAGAGAGAATGATAACTTCCGGGTACAGGTGTTTATTTACAGTACACAAGCCAGAATCAACCAGCATTTTATGCAGGGCACGTTTAAAGAAGGACTGGCCCTGGTTCCGTCCATTGAAAAAGAACTGGAGCAGAATGAACTCTTCCTCGATAGTCACCGCGTATTGGTGCTGAATTATAAATTCGCCATGCTGTATTTCGGCAGTGGTGATTTCAACACCTGTATCGATTACCTGCAAAAAATTATCTACGATAAAAATAACCTTCGCTATGACCTGCAGTGTTATGCCCGTCTCGTGCACCTGCTGGCGCACTATGAACTGGGTAATGACATGCTGATGGAATCGCTGACCAAATCGGTTTTCCGTTTTATGGCTAAAATGAAAAACCTGACGGCGATAGAAGAAGCCATGTTTAAATTCTTACGTCATTCCATCACCATTCCCACGCGTCAGCTTAAACCGGAATTCGAAAAATTCCTGCAGCAGATCAAACACTTCGAGCATAACCGTTTCCAGACCCGTGCCTTTGCCTACCTGGATATAATCTCCTGGGTGGAAGGTAAAGTGTATAATAAGCCCATGGGTACCATTGTGCATGAGAAGTACCTGGCGAGTAAACGGCGTGTTGAGGCTTAAGGTTGAATGTCAGCCAGGTTCGGATTTGCTATAAAGCGATTGGTTACCATATACTCCTTATTGGCATCCAGCCCGGCTTCTTTCAGGTTATAGGTAAATACAACGGCTTCCGGCATGGCCTTGCATTCATCTTTCTTCAGGCGCAACACTGTAATGGTTTGCCCGTTTACCACAAAACTGAAATCCGACTTTCCGGTACAGCCTTTGGTGATCACCGTAATGGACACTTCACTTTTTTCATAATCCAGTACCAGGCCGAGCAGTTTTTCTCCTGTCGTCGTTTCCGGACGAGTACAGCGGATAAACAATAAAGTAAAGAACAGGATGCCCGTTATTACCGCAATCAGCCGGAAAAGGCCTGATAATCCGTTGGTATTGTAATTTTTCATTAAAAGTGTTTTGTGGATTGACGCATATCTTTTACTTATTTTAACCACATACCGTTCAGATATGCAATTGCCAATATTTATCCGGCGGACCTGGTTGTAAATAAGTACAGGTAACGTACAGGGTAAGGTAAGTAACTGAAAGAAACGGGTCAATGAGTAAAAGCACAGCGAATAATGACCTGTGTCATTGCTGCCTGTATTTTGAACCATTAACTTGACTCCTCCACTAAATAATCCCTTTATGAAAGCCTTCCGGCTGCTACTGGGGCTTGTCTTATACAGCACGATTTCCCCCGCACAGCAGCATTTTATCCGCTATGATCTTGCAGGAGAAAATGTCCGCTATTTTAAGATAAAGAAGCAGGGCGATACAGTAGCTGTGTCTGTTCTCCCTTTGGCTAAATCAAAACGGATCAACCTGCAACTGGTCAATGCCGCCAGCAGTTACCGGCACCGGATTGTATATATCAACCGGGAAGAAACCCCGGAGGCCGTGGTGATTCCGGGAATAGGGGGCAACCCGTCACAGAAACTGGTAAGCGGTTTGACAACGGTTGACACGGATCTGTTTGGTATAACCGCGATCACGAAATCGGGTGGGGATGAAAAAAGTAATGACCGGTTTACAGAAACCGCTCAGCAAAAAGCCACCAAACTGAAATTTGCCCAACAGTACAATGAATATGCATTGGCATTGAGCCAATGGAGTAAGGCCATGCTGTTTGAACAAAACTGTGAAGTACTCTGGAAAGAGCTGGCGGAACTCCGGTATACACTTCAAAGCCCCGCAAAGGAGATAAAAAAATCAGCCGTTGAAAAAACCACATCCCTGTTTCCGGGTGCCGATACGGATCCGTCCGTTATTCTGCTTAACAATAACCAGGATAATCTTCAAAAGGCAGTAAAAGTGGTTAAATCGGGTTATACCGCTTTATTTACCACCTATAGTTCTTTTGATCTGCTGGATATCAGTTCCAGGGCAGCGGATTCATTGATGAGTGAAGCAGAGAAAAAAATGAAAGCCGTAACTACGGGAGTTGCCATGGGAAGTACAACCGCACCTGACGCGCTGCTGAGCCGGATTTCCACTTTATTCAGACAGATAAAGAGTGATAACTTTATCCGGCTGGCGCCGTTGGAAATCAACCGTAAAACCATCATGGCCGAAATTGAGTTTATTCCGGTTGTGGATTCTGTAACCGCGGCTGCTATCAGTTTAGGAGCAGGAGACACACTCCGCCGGCTTGTTCCGATTTATAAAAAAGAGCCGCTCCGGTTCAGGAATACATTCGGGTTCAGCTTTGTCTCCTATGCGGAAAACCGCTGGCATTATTTTGTAAGACCCGATAGTGTGATAGCAAGGGAAAGCGCCGATCAGTTTCAGCCGGTAGTGGTCACTTTTCTTCATTTTTATGCACCCAGGGATAAAGGATTACGCTGGGGTGGCACGTTTGGAGCAGGGATTCCGGTCGGGGGTGATAATTCAAAACTGAATATACTGCTGGGGCTGAGTACTTTCCTGGGGAAGAACGACCCGGTATGTATTACAGCGGGCGTATCAGGTACACAGATAAAAAAATTATCGGGCTGGAAGACGGGTGACAAAGTCGGATTTACCCAGTTGACCGCAAATGACTATAATACGGTTTACCGGACCGGTTGGTTTGTAGCACTGACATTTAACCCGTCAAATCTGAACATGAAAGATTAAAAACGATTGTATGAGATTATTACAATTCCCTGTACTGCTTATCACCGGCTTCACTTTTTTCGCCTGCAATCAGCAACAATCCCTGCAACAGTCCAATGCCTCAACGGAATCATTTTTCAGCTGGCAGGTGAAGGGTTGTGCCGAAAAAGCAACCCGGAGCAAAACGGATGTAACAGCGGATAGTTTCCGTTCGTTTCCTGAATTGAAATCTCCCGGGTATCCAGCCATCCTGGTGGAAGCGGATTCACTGGTATATACCCGTGAAGTCAGCCATCTCTGTTGCCGGGAAGTAACCCTGAACACCAGGCGGGAAAACGCGTTGATTATAATATCAGAACACTGGTTCAGACCCGGCTGTAAATGCAGGTGCAGTTCAGCTGTATCTGCAGTGATACGCCGGCTGCCG
>Ga0209480_10000491_pt1 | contig 32772 bp, 16 predicted proteins | sample JI61114C2DNA_FD_187501 | JGI IMG/M metagenome (GOLD analysis project Ga0209480, IMG submission 187501) | Wastewater effluent complex algal communities from Wisconsin, to seasonally profile nutrient transformation and Carbon sequestration -... | ecosystem: Engineered > WWTP > Effluent > Algae... | reverse complement strand
AGGGCCTCGTCCTCATGCACCAGACGGATGTCGGCATTCACGTCGGGCTCGGTGATGCCTGGATGCAGGCGGTAGTAGCGCTCACCGGCACGAACGAGGGTGTCTGGACCGGCGGGCTGCTTTTCTTCATTCAGCAGGCGGCCTGTTTCAAAAAGAGCCAGCCAGTCCTCACGCGGCAGGTAGGGGAAGATGGTGGTCACGGTCTCCAGCAGCGTCATGCCATCGCACGGCGCGGGGATGGAGAGCGGGCGGTGATTGTCATAGGGCACGCTGCCGGGCAGTGGCGTGCTGGCGCGGCGGATGGCGGCCTGACGATTGGCCAGATTTTCACGCCGTTGCTCGTCGGTGGTCTTGAAGCAATAATGGCAAGACTTTCCCTCCACATAGCGCGGGTCCTGCTGCTCCTCATCGGAAAGCGGGCTCTGGCAGATGAAGCACTTCGTGGCCTCGGTCTCACGCAGAGCGGGGTCCACGCCGACGCGCTGATCGAAGACGAAGCACTCGCCCTCCCAATGATCTCCGCCGACTTCCTCGAAGTATTTGAGGATGCCGCCATCGAGCTGCCACACCTGCTCGAAGCCTTCACTTTCGAGGAATGGGGCCGCCTTTTCACAGCGGATGCCGCCGGTGCAGAAGCTGACGATGGGCTGCTTTTTCAACTCGGGCGGGAGACGGCGCACGGCGTCGGGGAAGTTGCGGAAGGTATCCACGCCGATGACGGTCGCGCCTTTGAAGGTGCCGAGCTTCACCTCGTAATCATTGCGTGTGTCCAGCAGCACGACGGGGCGGCCTTCATCCAGCCAGCGCTTGAGTTCGGCGGCCTTTAGATGCGGTGAGGTGTAACGAGATGGGTCGATGCCCTCGACACCAAAGGCGATGATCTCCTTCTTGATGCGCACGAGCATGCGATTGAAGGGCTGATGCTCATTGAAGCTGTACTTCGGCGCGAGATCTTCCAAACCAGGGATGGCGCGGAGCACGTCCACCAGCGCATCCACATCGGCACGAGGTCCGGCAATGAAGAAATTGATGCCCTCGGTGCTGAGCAGGATGGTGCCCTTCAGCCCTCGCTCCTTGCACATGACCTGCAGGCTCTCGCGCAGTGATTTGAGATCACTGAGCGGCGCGAACTTGTAGCAGGAGATGTTGGTGATGGGGAGGTCGGATACCATGGACGGGCATCCGGTGGGCTGTGTGCGCCCTGGATGCAAGTGCATGGATCAGACGATTCATGGAATTTTGCACGCCGATCTTGGCATCGCACTCAAGGCCGCGCTGCGAAAGGCGGATCAGTACGCTTCTTCAACACTGTAAGTCCAGGGCAGCGGGCCGTTGAAGCCGTTGTTGTAGTCGAAGTGCATGAAGTAGGCGCGGTCATAACCGGTGCCGCCATTCACATCGACGTAGCTGTTGAAGTCATTGCCCACCGTGTCCACGGCTGGGTTTGCTCCGGCGGAGAAGATGTCATTGCCAGCGCCCAGATTGATCCGCACATAGCCGTCGAAGATGCTGTAGATCGACGAGACATCCGTGTCCGTGTCGAAGGCCACATAGTCGTCACCGCCGCCGGTGTTGATCGTCACTGCACGGTCGAAGATGCCGTCGCGCACGATCACATCGCTTTCAGCCGCGCCATAAAGATTGACCGCCACTGTGCCACGGAAATCGCTGTCGAGCAGGCGCACCGTGTCGATGCCCCCAAAGGCGACGGAGGTGTTGATGGCGAGGTTGCCGAAGATGTCCGCATCACGCACCATCACATCCGCACTGCCGCCGCCCGTGCTGATGGTCACATTGCCGCGCACCGTGACGAGGCTGGAGGCGCCGGAGTATTCGCCGATGTCCACGACATCATTGCCGACACCTGCCAGGAAAGTCACGGCACCCACGCTCGCGCTTATGGCATCGAGTCCGAAGGCATTGTTGCCAGCACCTGCGCTCATGATCACGGCACCGCCGACAATGGCATCCGGGCCATCGATCAGCAGCGTGTCATTGCCAGCACCGCCATTGTATCTCAGGACTCCGCCGACACTCAGGCCGGAGACAGGATTGAGATCGAGGAGATTGGAACCCGCACCACCATTGAAGGTCAAGGCACCGACAACCTGGAGGTAATCCCCATCAAAAGTCACGCTGTCGAGCAGGCTGCCGCCAGAGTAGGTCAGCGCGTTGGCTTTGATCAGACCAGCATCAGCACTGAACACGCTGTTCACCCCATTGCCGAGGCCGATGGTGAAGGTGCCGAGCGTCTCGATGTCGCCTGCGAGCGTCACGATGTCAGCACCAGCGGCGGAGGCGAGCGTGAGTGCTCCTGTCACACGCAGGCTGTCACCTCCGAATGCACCGATCTCGAAGTCGGTGCTGCTGGCGGTGCTGGTGCGCAGAGTCACCGCACCTGTCACATCGCCCAGTTCAGCGGCGAGGATGAAGGTCTGTGTCTCGACGGCTGTCCCACTGGCCACGGCGCTGATCGCTCCATTGGAAAGCAGCGTCGTCGCATTCACATCAAAGGTGTTTTGCCCGGTGCCGAGATCGACAGAGAAGCCCTTGGCGAAGAAGAGATCACCACCAGCGGTGAAGTAGTCGTGACCCGTGCCGAGGCGGATCGAGGTGATGCCACCGATGCTCGTGCTGGTGAGATCGACGATGTCATGACCGTCCCCCATGTCGATGGTCAGCGTGCCGGGGATGATGGCCTCTGAGATGAGCAGGTCATCACTGCCAGCGCCGAGGGTGGCTTTGACCGAGAGTGGTGCGGCAAAGGTGATGCTGGAGAGAGCGGGACCGCCATTCAGCTTGAACAGCGTGTCGCCTCCGGCCTGTGTGGCGATGGTCCAGTCATTGCCGGACTCGGTGATCTGGAGATCATTGGCGAGTGCATCGCCCGTGATCGTGAGCGCGCCTGCGGTGGTCAGGCTGAGAGTGACGATGCCAGCAGGGGCCAGGCGTGATTCCAGGGATTCGAGGACCGAGGAGTTGGTGGGGGGCTTTTTCATGGCTGCACGAGTGCGGTTACATGGACTGCCAGCTCCGTGAGTTTATTCGGAGAATATCATGCCGCCCGGCTTCAATCCTTGCCGGGACTCCTGAAAAGCGGCGTGAGCGCCTTCTTCAACTGCGGCAGCAGCGGCTTCATGCCTTCCGCCGCAGGTCGCTCGACAGGCTTGTTGTTTTCATCGAGAGGCTGGGCGCGCACAGGCTTGTCCGCCACACCACGCAGCAAGGATGCCTCCCATTTTGGATTCGAGGTGTCGCCAGTGCCTTTGTATTGCAGCAGTTCGCTGAATGGCAGGAAGACAAGCCCCGGCAGGCCGCGCACGCGCACTTGCGCGTTCATGTCGAGCTGGTCGTTGATGAAGTCGATGCTGCCATCCAGCAGGATCTTGAAGGTGCTCGTCAGCGCCTCGAAGTCCTTCGTGACCAGGAAGCCGTCCGCGACGCTGAAAGTGCAGTCCGCCTCTTTGGCGATGTTATAACCAGCGATCTTCTTCGGCAGGATGGTGCCGAGCACCGGAGCCAGCATGCCCACGATGGGAATGGAGTAAAGATTGCCATTCAAAATGGTCAGTGCGCCCGTTCCCTTGAGCGCCTGCCAGTCATTCAGCTTGCCGGTGAATTTAAAGTAACCCGTGGCATCACCCTCCGAGTCATTCCCCTTCCAGTAGATTTTGGCAAACTCTGGCAGGCTCATGTTTTTCATCTGCAGCTCGCCCGAGTATGCCTTCGGGTCACGTGCTCCAGACGTGGCTCCTCTGAGGGTGAAGCTGCCACCCATCACGGCTGCCTGGATGTCAAAATTCACCCCCTTGCCACGGTCAGCCACATCCGCCTTCACCTTCTCAAAGGGCATGTCTTTGCTGAAGACTTCGTAAGGGAATTTGGCCGCTGTAACCACGACATTAAAATCATCAGACTCCGGCCTGAGATCGACACGTCCCTTGGCGTTCATCGGCCCGCCAAAGAGCTGGCCGCTCACATCAAAATTCAAATCCGTGCCTTTGAAAGTGAGTTCGCCCGCAGGTGAGCGGATGAGGTAGTCCTCATCAAACAGCACATAGCGTCCCGTGCCTGTCGGATGCTGGAACTTCACCATGAAGTCACTCTTCGCCGGCTCCTTGTACCAGATCGTGCCCGCGACTTCCGCCTGGGTCGTGTTCGGCAGTCGATACTTGGCAACGATCTCCGCCGTCTTCGGGGCAAAGACACCGACAAGGCCCACGGGATCAATGCCTGACTTCGTGCCTTCGAGCTTCACCCACTTCGCCAGATCATCCACCTCTACATGTGCTGCCTCAGCCACACCTTCGGTTCGGCGCACTTTGACGTTTCGATAGTGCTGCATCGGATGCTGAAACTCCACGTCCGCCTGAAGCTCATCCAGGTGCAAGCCGCGATACTTGAAGTTCCTCAAGTCACCCCTGCCCTGATTCAGACACTTCTGTGGATCAAACTCCGGCCCCTTGCCGGTCAGCTCCAGATGAATGGACGACTCCGGCGTGAACTCAAAACGCTGAATGATGTCACGCGTCTGCTTCATCTTGGCAAAAGGCAGGAAAGCATTCGGGTCCATGCGCAGCAGCACCTCATAGCGTGCTCCCTGCCCCTCATGCACCAGGGACTGAGCCGCCATCGTGCCCGTCTTGTGACGCAGGAGCAGATCGCGGATATAAACACCCTCAGGTGCCACGCCAATATTTGCCGCCAGTCCATCGAAGACCTCGCCGCGCGTGCTGAAGCGGCCACAATCCAGCCTGCCCGTGACATGCACCGGGCGCTTGTGCGAGGCCAGCGGCCCATTCACATGCCACACACCTTCCAGCGCCAGATGGGGCGACTCGTAGAAGACGATCTCGCGCAGGTTGTCATTGTCGAGAAAGGCCTGGGCCACACCCGGCAGATCCGCACTCGAGGTGAGATGAAAGCGAACATCCTCCGCGCCCATGTTCCAGGTGGCGCTCGCACTCACCTCACCGAGCCGGTCTTTGAGATAAAAGCGCGTCAGGTCCACAAAGCCCGCCTCATACTGCGCCTCCGCGCGCAGCGCCTCGCATGAGTAGCTCCCGTAGCTCAGGCCCGCCGCATCGAAATAAAGCCGCGCACTCATCTCCATCGGCTTGATCAGCTCGCCATGAACTTCGAGGCTCAACTTCGGTGTGCCGACAAACTGAAACCGCTTCAACCACTCCAGCCCCTTGCGGATTAACACACGATGCTCATGGAGGCTTTGCACGCGCTCCATCGCCGTTGCCCCGCCCTTCGCAGGAGCCTCAGGCTTGGCTTCTGTTTTGGCTGGCAAAAGCATCTCGCCACTGACGTGCAGCACAATGCCTGAAAGTTTCCCCTCCGCTTCCTGGAGATCGATTCGTCCATCCTGAATGAAGGCTCGCGCGCTGAGGTCTTCGATCTCGATCACCGCCGCCTTGCGACCCGTGGCAGCATCCTCGCTCTCCACCGGCAGCGTCACATTCGTGTGGCTCAGTTCCAGCCCCTCCAGCACAAACTTCTTCTCCAACAGCTTCCCCAGATTGAAGTCGAGATTCAGATGATCCATCTCGACGAGCACCTGCTTCCGCTCCGCATCTGTGAAGACCTGCACATCCCGCGCAGAGATCCCGCCGATGGGGTTCACCAGCAGCCGCTTGAAGTTCACATGCAGCCCACGTCCAGCCAGCTCACCGATCACAAACTCCCGCCAAGTTCGTCCAAAGGCATCCGTGGTCAAATAAACCACCCCCGCCAGCAAACAGCTGCCGATCACGAGTTTGAAGAGCTTGGCGACGAATTTTTTCACCGCCGCGAAAGTGCCTGCGGCTGGCGTGAGGGTCAAGAGGTCAAGAACCTCCCCGCTTGACCTCCCCGAGCATCTCTTGACCTCTTCACCCCGCCATGTCCGAAACCCTCAGCACCCGCCTCAGCCGTAGCGTCTCGGCGGATTTCTTCCGCCCGCTCGCCCGGCCCTCGGCACCGGTGTATGTGGACTGCGCGGACCGTCTGATCGAGGAGGCGGGAGAGGCAGGCCGACTGACACAGCGGGAAACGACGGAGATCATCAAGGAAGTCATCGCGAAGCACCCGCTGTCCTTGCTCGCCGAGGATGAAGGAGCTGCCCTGCGTGATGCACGACAGCGTGCAGGGCAGTTCTTCAATCGACTCATCGCCGCCGGATGGCTCGAAGACCAGACGCTCGGCCTGCATGAGCGCTGGGCGGTCATCACACCTGGACTCCGACCTCTGCTGCGCATGCTGCGTGACCTCGCGGAGGATCGTGTCGCCGAGCTGAAGACCTTCGCCGACACCCTGCGCGGCCTTTGCCAGACGCTGGAAGAGCGCGGCGTGCTCGATCCGCAGATCAAACAGCCCGACCAGCTCCGCTCCACCATCACGGATTTATCCCAGCGGCTCGAGCGTGCCATCGAGCAGCTTCACGCCGTGGAGAAAATCGTCACCAGCTTCGAGCAGCGGCAAAGGCAGACCGCCACCGCCGCCGACACACTCAGCCTGCTGTATGAGGAGTTCGGCCAAGGTCAGCACATGGTCTGCTATGATGCCCTTCGTCGTGGTGGCCTGCTCACGCGGATCGAAAATGCCCGCAGCACCATCTCCGAGCGTCATGACGATCCCCTCATGCGCGAGCGGCTCGCCGCTGGCCTGCGCGAGCACTACGGCTACGAGGATCGCGATGCCTATGACCATGCCGTGATCGTGCTCACGAAGCTCGAGCGCGACCTCGGCGGCCTCAAACGCCGCGCGGAAGCCATCGACCTGCGCATGGCCGCCTTCAATCGACTCAGCCAGCAGCGCTATCGCTACCAGACCGAGCTTCGCGGTCGCCGCCCGGAGCTGATCAAAGCTTACTGCGATGCCATCAATGCCACACACGCTGGCAACCGCTTCTCCGAGTTTGCCGGACAGGCAGCCGACTTCACCCCGCGCTGTGTCGAAACAAAGTTCTTCTACGGCACCGAGTCTCTCTACAAACCACGCCGCACGAAGTCGCCCGTCGATCTCACCTTTGGTCAAAGCGGAGCCTCGAAGCAGAGCGAGGACGAGGTGCTCGCCGCGTGGAAAGAGCGCCAGCGGCTCGCCCTCACTCCGCAGCGTGCCGCCCGCCTCGTCGCCAAGCTTTTGCCGACCAAAAAAGGCAGCACGAGCACTGAAGACATCACTTTGGAAACCACAGACGACCTCCTCGATCTGCTCGCAGTCGTCGCCTACGAGCACGCCCCGGCCCTCGCGGGAAAACGCGTCCGCTGGACTGTCGATGGCCTGCGCCGCCGCAACGGCCTGGAACCCCACATCATCGAGCACGACCAACTCGCCGGGCATCGCATCGAGCGATTTGCCATCACAAGAGAGGCTTGAGCTAGCCCCACGCCACGCCATCATCCGCGCCCCATGTCTGTCTCCACCTCCGATCCGCTCTGGCCACGCTCCTTTTGGAGTGATGTGCCGGAAAGTGACCGCGCTGCGCTGCGCGAGGTGCTGGCGGAGCTGCTCGGTCGCGGCGTCTTGCTGGGAGATGAAGGCAGCGGGCGGGAGCTCTACATGCTGGCTCGCGACCACTACCGCACGCATGTAGAGGACTACCTTGCGCCGCTGGCACTGGAGCTGATCGTCGATGACGAGCACTCGCTGCTCCAGGCGCGGCCACGCACGGAATCATGCCTGCTCCTCGGTCGTTTTGATAAAGATGAGACGCTGGTGCTGCTCGCGCTGTGGCGCCTCTATGATGACGAAATCAGCACCGGCACGCAGGAAGCCGTGATCGTGACCGTGGATCAGCTTTGGGCCGCGCTAAAAGTATTCTTTGACCGCATCGAGCCACCAAGCCCAGCGCAGATCGAATCGACACTTCCCAAGCTTCGACGTCATCGCCTGATCCGCACCTTGAAGCCGGAAGGCATGACTCAGACCGGCGAGATGCAGGTCGAGATCTTGCCAAGCCTTGCCCGTGTTATTCCTTTTGATGACATCACGGCCTGGCAGGCTCGGATCGAAGCCCATCAGCCCGCTCGCGACGCCGAACAGGAGGTGCCGACATGAACTCGCGCATCACCCTCAGCCGCATCCTCGCGGTGAACTGGTATGGCTATCGTCAGTTCATCGACGTCGCAGGCCTCACGCTCATCACCGGAGCCAATGGCAGCGGCAAAAGTGCTTTGCTGGATCTCATCCAGTTCGTGATGCTCGGAGAGCAGCAAAGCCGCTTTAACAAAGCCGCCGCTGGTGCTGGCAGCGGACGTTCACTGCGCGGCTACTGCCTTTGCGATACCAACACCACCGGTCGTGACGGTGCCGAGCGCTACCTGCGCCCCAGCAGCGTCACACTGGCCGCGCTGGAGTTCACTTGGCCGCTGGAATCTGGAGAGACCGAGCCTCGTCGCGAGACCTGGGGAGCACGCATCGAGTATGAAGGCCCCACGGCGAAGCCTTCGACGATCTGGTTCCGTGCCGGACGCCGACTCGCCTGGCAGGATTTCCTCAACAACGAAGCCGGACCGCAGGCGATGCAGTTCCTGCCTGAGGATGAGTTTCGCACCCGTGTGAAGCGCGAACTCGACGGCGATGTGTGGGACCGCCAGAAGGCTTACCTCGATGAAATGGCACTGCGTTCGCATCTCGGATTCGATCCCGAGCAGATGGGCAAGACCCTGCCTCGCGCCATGGCCTTCGAGCCTGAGAGCAACTTCGAAAAGTTCGTCCGTGAATTCCTTCTGGAACCTGGAATGCCGGATGTGAAGGCCGTGAAGGCCAGCGTGGATGCGCATCGTCGGGCACAGGAGCGGCTGGAGAAAATGTATGACCAGCTCGAGCGCCTGAAGCGCATCTCCGCGCATCATCAAGACTGGAGCACCTCGAAGCGTGAATCCGCTCTCTACTCCCATTTGAGCGAGGCTTTGAAGCACGAGGAGGCCTTGGAAAACCTGAATCGTCGCCGCGCCACGCTGGACGCCAAACGTGCCGAACATGCAGACAACCAGGAAGCCCACGAGCAAGCCATGCAAGAGCGCGAAAGGCTCCGCGCTGCCGTGGATGCCGCACGCGCTGCGCTGGGTGACAAAGCGGTGAAGCTGGAGGAAAACGACCGCCGCCGCCGTGAGCTGGAAAAGGAGATAGCCCGTCTCGAAGAGACCGCCACCAGCGTGCGTGAGCTGCTGCGTGACCGTGTCCGCCGCTGGCAGGACTGGACGCTTCACGCCTCACGACTTGGGCTCGACATCCCTGACAGTGCCTCGACGCTGCTTTCCTCCATGCAGAGTGCGGATGAGAGTCGCGCGCTCGGCGCTGCGCGCGACATGCCGCCGGTTTACAACCTGCTTCGTGATCAGGCCATGGAAGCGCTGCGGCCCATTGAGGCTCGTCTGGCGGAGCATGAATCCCGCAAGACCGCGCTGCAAAAAGATCTAGGCCATCTTCAGGAAGGTCAGGCGGCTCCAGCACCGCTTCTAAACGCGCTTTTGGCTCGCGGCCACCGTGCCACCGTGCTGGGCAGGATCGTGGAGGTGAAGCCAGCGGCGGAGAAGTGGTGGCCGCTGCTGGAAACGATGCTCGGCATCCATCGCCGTGCCATCCTGCCGGAAGACTTCAAAGCCGCCTGGGATCAGGCCCAGCAGACCCCGAGCCCGACCGAGCCACTGATTCATCCCGACGAAGTGCTGCAAAGGTCCGCCAAAGTCGAGAAAGGCTCGCTGCGTGAGTTTTTGGAAACAAAGAACGAAGTCGCAGGTCGGCTGCTGGATCATCTCCTCGGCGACATCATCGCGGTGAACAAAGCTTCACAGCTCGACAAGCATCCCCGTGCCATCTCACTCGATGGATGGCTCAAAGATCCACCGCGCCGTCTCAAACTGGTGCCAGAAAAGGAACTCACTCTCGGCGAGGAAGGCCTGCGCCGCCTGCGTGACCTCCGCGAAGGTGAGCTGCGTGACACGGAAGCGGTGATCGCCGAGGTGCGATTGGATTGCGACGATCTCCGCGCCTTCATCAATCGAGGTCGCGAGTCGCGGCTGGACCACTTCAGCGCTCCCGATGCCGCCAACGAACTTCATTTGCTGCCACGTCTGCGCTCCGAGCTGGGCGAGCTGCGGGCGACCTGGGAACTGCTGGCCACACCAGACCATGTGCAGGCCATGGAAAACCTGCGGGTGCAAAACGCCACGCTGGAAGGCATCCACGAACGCATCGGCAGCCTCAAAACAGCCATCACCGCCTTCACGGTTGATCAGGCAAAGCTTGAAGATGCCCTGAGCGAGGACGTCACGCTCGAAGAGCAGACCCGCATCACCCGCCAGACTTCACGCGCTCTTGTGCGTGGCATCAGCGATGATGAGATCAGCAAGCGCATCGCTGCCGAGCGGCAGAAGTCCACGTCGTGGCGGCGATCCATCGAGATGGCCGCCACTCTGGCCGTGCAGCTCGAAACCCGCGCCCAGGAAGCCCGTCGTCTGCGTGATGAGCAGCGCCGTGAACTCGTCGCCGTTCACGCCGACCTCGGAGATGCCCTCGATACCGAATCCGAAGACAACGACGCTTACGATCAGCGTCGGGAGGACCTCGAATCGCATGAGCTGGAGCGTTTCAAGACTGCCGCTCTCGAAGCCAAACGCGAGTGGGAAGACCGGCTCCAGCATCAGGTGCTCGACGTGCTGCGCGAGAAGCTCAGCGAAGCCGACCGCACCAAGCGCGAACTCAACCGCGCCATGGATCACGAGATCGGCGGCTGGCGCTACCAGCTCACCAGCCGTGCCGACAAAGCCCACAGCGCCATCTGGACGCTCGTGGAAAAAGGCCTGCCCAGCGGCAGCGAGATGGAGCTTTTCAACGCCGCTGGTCGCGAGGACATCGAGCGAGCCAAAGCCGAGCTGATGGCCGCGATTGATGCCGCCGACAATCCCGAGGACAAACGCCACCAACGCGCTCTCGACTACCGCTACTACCACCACTGGGACATCGAGGCCAAGCCCGCCGGTCGTGGCGATGCCGCCGCGATCAGTCTGAACAAAAGCGCGAAGAAACAGAGCGGTGGCGAGAACCAAGCGCCCTTCTTTGTCGCCACACTCGCCGCCTTCCGCCGCGTGTATGACCTCGGCCGCCGCGATGATCCGCAAAACCTCGGCCTCGTGGTCATGGACGAAGCCTTCAGCAAACTCAGCGGAGATCGCATCGACGACTGTCTCGCCCTCGCGCGGAACTTCGGCCTCCAGCTCATCATGGCCTTCCCCGAAGACCGCCTGCCCACCATGTTCCAGCACGCCGACACCGTCGTACAATGCCGCGTCGAGCGCACCTACGACGAACAAACCGAGCAGGTGCAGAACATCGAGAACTGGGTCGTCCGTGTGGAAGGCTCACGGCTCGCGGAGCTGATGGAGTAAAAGTGATGACCTCTCATGCGCTGGCTGCAAACTCTTCACGAGCAATGGATGTCCGCCCGAAAACGGCGCGTGACGGCTTCCGTCCGCCCGTTTCGGCGTGAGTGGGAAGACTTGCTCGACGACGCCGGATTAAAATCCGCCGAGGATCGCCATGCGGCATTGCGCGAGGCCGAAAGGATGCCGCAGCTCAAACTGCATCACTTGAAGGGTCGTCCGCACATCGTCTTGAAGATCGAAGTGCCTCTCGAATCTGAAGCCTGGCTCCATGCTCAGTTTGGCTCAAAAGCGGGTGCTGAGGTCCAAAGCGCAGCCCTGGAGATCGTGGAGCATTGGGCGGCGAAAGCGCATCCGCTGCTGCCGGAGGCTTGGCGAGATCTTACGAGCCGTTTGAAGGCCGAGTTTGCCATTCCGCGAGCGGTGGAACCCTTTCGCTGGCTGGAGACAGAGCGAGTGAATGAACTTCTCAGCCTGTTGTTCTCTCTCACAAGCCGCGAGTGGCCGGAAGGCACCTTGATCCGAGATGCGAGCACGCAGATCGGACAGGACTCGAAGTATCTCGAAGCTCAGCAGAGTTTCATCGAGCGAGCCTTGGAACTGCTTTTCGGGCGTGAGACGCCGCTGGAGGCACTGGGCATCCAGACCAGCAACAGCGTGCTACATTACTGCGGTCCGTTGGTGCTCCACTTCGTGGATCATGCGAAGGTGCTCGATCTGCGTTTCGAGTCCACGCTTTCCATCGCCGAGCTGGAGCGGGCCACGCACATCACCACGACGGCGCAGCGGTTGCTCACGGTGGAGAATCGTAAAACCACCTTTCTCCAACTCGCCCGAGCCGATGAGCAGCGCAGCTCCTTGATCGTCGCCACTTCGTTTCCGACTCAAGCCGTGCGGCTCCTGCTGCAAAAGCTGCCACCAGACCTTCCACATCATCATTTCGGCGATACCGACCCGGCTGGCTGGGACATCCTGCGAAAGCTCCGCGAGGTCTCGAGACGTGAGGTGCAACCTTTGCACATGCGCTGGCGGCCTGCGCCGACATCGGCAGCTCTCACTCGTCGTGATCAGCAGATCATCACGCGACTGCTTGATGACCCACGAATGGCCGACTGTCGGGAAGATCTGCAAGCGATGCTGGCTGCTGGGCAACGCGGAGACTTTGAGCAAGAGTCCCTGGGCGCGCCGAGTTTGCGCGGCTGGCCGTTCGTAGAACGAGTTTTCAACTCGTAAACTGGTGCGGTGAGTTTGAAACTCACCCAACATGGCGAGATAAAATCTCGCCGCACCAGTGTACGACTTGATAAGTCGTTTTACCCTCGTTACCCGCCTCCATGAAACTCCACCTGCTTCTCCTCACCTCGTTTCTAGCCCTCACGCTCCACGCGAATGAGCCCACGAATGCCAAGGAGGCAGCGGAGAAGAAGGCGGCGGCAAACAAGGTGATCGCAGAGAAGTTTGCGAAGTGGAAGGCGACGCTTTCCCCGGATCAGCAGTCCTGGGAAACGGTGCTGGAGGAGAACCTCGGGATGGCGTTTTATCTGCCGCTGTATCAGGCGGACAAGGTGGCGGGCCGTGTCACGGCCTGGGATTATGTGAAGGATGACCCGAAGCTGCCGCGTGTGCTGCTGATCGGAGATTCGGTGTCGCGCGGCTACACGCTGGCGACTCGGAAGGAACTGGCAGGAGCGGCGAATGTACATCGCGCGCCGGAGAACTGCGGACCGACGGCGAACGGGCTGAAGAAGCTGAAGGTGTGGCTCGGGGAAGGGAAGTGGGACATCATTCACTTCAACTTCGGCATTCATGATCGGAAGACGCCGCTGCCTGACTACGAGAAGCGGCTGGAAGACATCACCACTCAACTGAAGGCCACGGGCGCGAAGGTGATCTGGGCGAGCACGACGCCGGTGGCGGAAGGCGGGATGAAGGATGCATCGCCCGCCGATCTGGTGGCACGCAACGAAGTGGCCGCACGCGTGATGGCCAAGCATGGCGTTGAGATCGACGATCTGTATGCGGCGATGCTGCCGCGCTTGAGCGAGTTTCAGCCGCCAAACGATGTCCACTTCAAGGAGCCCGGGTATCAATTCCTCGGCCAGCAGGTGGCGGCATCCATCCGCAAACACATCCCGCTGCTGACGGCGGTGAACACGGCGGTGATCCCGATGGGGAAGCTGGAGAAAGACGGCTACGGCTGGGAGGAACGGCACGAGGCGATCATGAAGATCAAAGCGGAGATCAATCCCGAGATCGTGCTCATCGGCGACTCGATCACGCATTTCTGGGGTGGCCAGCCAGAAGCGGGTAAGTCAGGCAATCGCGGCACGGAGACTTGGCAGAGTTTGTTTGGCAGCCGCAGAGTATTGAACCTCGGCTTTGGCTGGGATCGCACGCAGAATGTGCTGAAGCGCATCGAACTCGGGGAGCTGGATGGTTTGAAGCCGAAGGCCATCGTGATCCACATCGGCACGAACAATCTGGCGGGGACGGTGAACGCACGCTCGAACTCGCCGGAGGAGATTGCGGCGGGCATCACGGCCATCGTGGATCAAGCCCAGGCGAAGTGCCCGGAAGCGAAGATCATCCTGATGGCGATCTTTCCGCGAGGCCAAACGCCTCTTGAGCCGAAGCGTGCGCTGTTGCGCGACATTAATGCGCGAATTGCCAGCTTGGGCAAACGTCCAGGCGTGACCTTTCTCGACATCACGGACAAGTGGCTTGGCCCACTCGGCATCATCTCGAAAGACATCATGCCAGACACGCTTCACCCGAACCAAAAAGGCTATGCGGTGTGGGCTGAGGCGCTGAAGGGTGTGCTGCCGTAGGGCGCAGAGTGGTCCGCACAGTCCTCTGTGCGGTTCGAGCGTTTCCTGATTTCCAGACCGCACAGAGGACTGTGCGGACCACTATTCGAGCGTGATCTCGTGCCAGTAGGCGAACTCCATGCTCCAGCCACTGGCATGGGCTTCGAGACGCAGGGTGACTTCCTGGCCGACGAACTTTGTTAGATCGACCTCGATGGTTTTCCAGCGCGGCTTCTCGTGATCGACGGCAGCTTCCTTGATGACCTGACCATTGACCACCGCCTTGACCATCCAGTCTCCACGATCATCCGCCGCGACGCTGAAAGTGAGCTTCGTCTTCCCGGCTTCGATCTTCACTTTCCGCTCCAGGCTGGCAGGGGTCTTTTTATCCGGGAAAGGGTGCATCATGAGCACGTTCGTCTTTTCGTGATACTCGGCGAATTTCACCGGCGTGCGCTCGAAGTCAGGCGCACTGACTTTCCAATCGGGGTTCCAGAGGCTCACGCTTTCCCAGTCGATGGCGCGCCAGTTGGTGCCTTTAGGTTTGGCAGGGGCTTCGGCAAATTCGACGCCTTTGATCAAGAGGTCTTTCTTCGCCGGTGTGAGTGGGCCTTCTTCCGGTGGAGCGAGAATGTACCAAATGAGATCGCGGAAAGCGGTGTCAGGAAGTCCACCGAACCCCATGGGCATGAGGCTCTGTTTTGTGTTCGTGAGCGCGGCGATTTGATCGCGGGGCACGACCTGCGCGGCTCCACCGGCTCCTAGAAGCTTCACATGCCCTGGCGTGTCCTCCACGATGCGGCCCGCGAGCGTGCGACCGTCCTTCGTGCTCACGGTGAAGTTCTCGTAGCCGTTGCCGATGATCTGGTTCGGGTCGATCACATTCGCGAGCAAGGCATCCAGATTGCTGCGACCGCTACCGATGAGGTCGGGGCCGACTTTCTGGCCACCACCGTGGAATTCGTGGCAGACCATGCACGTCGCTGTGAACATCAGTTTGCCATTCGCCAGATCGGGCTCGCCAGTCAAAGCGGCCTGCCTCTTCGCGGCGATGAGGGATTTCATGTCCTCCGATGAATCCTGCCACGCGCCGAGCACCTTGAAGGCTTGATCGCAGATGGCTTTGTCCTGATGGGTCGCCAACGCGCGCCGCACGGGAGCCGGGAAGCCACTGGAGCTGACTTTGCCCTCGGCGATGGCATCAAGCATGGATTTCGTCCAAGTCGCACGGCTGCCGAGTGCTTCGAGTGCGGCGCTGCGGATGTTGAAGTCTTTCGACGCAGCCTGCACGAGCAGCGGCGCGATGAAGTCGTCGCCCCCGAGGTCTGCCGCCGCACGAATCGCCGCCACGCCAAGTGCTGTGGGTGTGCTCGGAGCGAGCAATGGCTTGATGCCTTCCTTCACCGCATCCGTCTTTACCTTCCGCAGCGATTGCAGCACCGCGATGCGGTCTTTCTCCGGTTTCGAGACATCGAGAAGCGCGACGATCATCTCCTTTACCGCAGCCGCATCCCCCCACAGCACAGCGAGCGTGTGCGCGTGCTTGCGGACGTCTCCATTCGAGTGCGAGCGCCACTTCGCGAGACTGGCCGAAACATCCTTCACCGGCTTGATCACGCCGCCTTCCTGACCTTTGACGAGTCCATCCAGCGCATGCGCGAGCAGCACGTCATGCGCAGCGATCTTGTCGCAAAACTCGACCGCGAGATCGAGGTTCTCCGCCTTCCGCGTGTCGCAGAGTCGGCGAACTATGTTTTTATAAAAAGAAGGGTGGCTTACAATGCCATCTACTCTGGAGAGAAGATGGCCGGGGGATGACTGGAGTACTGTTTCCATGAGACTCCAAGCGCCAAAGACTAATGTTGAATCATTGACGGACCTAGCGGGGAGTAAGACCCGATTCATGAATTCCACTGCATGAGCGCCTGAAGGGATTTGCTTCAAAGGTTTGCGATCTGCTGTCAAACACCCTGCGATGGTTCGTCTTTGCGCCATCGCTGCAAAGTATCGAACTAACAGATTTTCATCATTTGAATAAATCCAGAAGAGTTGGTCAGCCTGTTCATCCACCTGCCCTTCGGCGATTTCTTGCAGTGTTTCCAACACCTCCTGACGCTTACCTTCTGGCATGCTTTTGATATCTTTATCCAATCCTTCAATCTTGATTGAACCAGGACGTAAATTGAGCGCTTGCCCCAGATGAAAGGCCGCCCATTTGCGCAGGGTTACGTCTGAGCTTTTCTCCATCGAGAACAGGTCGTCGATACTTGCGCCCTGCATTGAAAGGAGTGACCACCAAGACTCAGCTCGGAGGATCGAATCTGATGCAACGAGGTTTGTGCGAAGTTGCTGCCATGCTGTAGGATCGCTTTTCTCCACCAGCATCCTTCTCGATATCCTTCGCATCCAGTTATTGGGATGCTCCAGGGTCTTCACGAGGTCGGTGGTGGGGAGCTTTTTGAGGTCCAGTGTTTGCGACCACCGTGATGGAGACCTGTGATTGGCGAACATTGGAAACTCGATGCCACCTCGGGTGATTTCTTGGGAAACATCGGAAGGCCTGGGTTGAGTTTCACCATAGCACACCCGCCAAATCCGCCCGCGCTCGCGGTCCACGCCTTCGGGGTTGGCCTTGGCGTTTTGGTAGCAGGGATACTTGTCGCACCAGTCCATGATCCAGAGGAAGCCGTCGGGGCCGGTCTGGGTGCTGACGGGGCGGAACCAGCCGTCGTTGGCGCGGAGGAAGTCGCGACGTGGCTCGCATTTGAACGTGGCACCGACGGGCGTGAGGATTTCCTCATGGATGGCGTTGTCGTGGATGTTGCCGATGAAGGCGTGGCCGTGCGTGTCGGCGGGATAGCGGCCGCCTTGATAAATCTGCACGCCGGCATACGCAGCGCGGAAGTGTTTGTGCTTCACGATGCTGGGCAGCAGCTCATAGGCATACGGATTCTCCGGCGCACCGCCCTGGCGCACATAGATGCCGCCGGGCGCCATGTGAAAGAAGTGGTCGATGACGCAGGCGCTGACGAAGAAGTTCCCCGCAGCGTCGTAGTCGCAACCCCAGGGATTGCTGGTGCCATCGGCGAAGACTTCGAATTCCCACTGCGCCTCTTTTTTGCGGCTCATCGGACGTGCGCGGCCAATGCCAGCATCGAATTTGAATCCCTCACTCTCCGGCTGGCCGGGGCGGCGGACTTTGCTGTTCGTGAAGACGCCGTGCGTCATGTAAAGCCAGCCGTCGGGGCCCCAGGTGAAGCTGTTCACGAGCTCGTGCGTGTCCTCGCGGCCGAAACCAGTGAGCACGATGCGCCAGGCGTCGGGTTTGTCGTCGCCGTCATCATCGCGAAAGTGGATGAGGTGCGGCTGCTGCCCGACGTAGATGCCGTCATCGCCGCAGATGATGGCGCTGGCGAGATTGAGGCCTTCGACAAAGAGGGTGCGCTTGTCGGCGGTGCCGTCGTTGTCGGTGTCTTCGAGGATGATGACGCGGTCGCGGGGGATTTTTTCGCCAAGCTTCGGTATCGGGTGGTATTGATCGTCCTTCGCCTCGCCACCATAGGGCGCGGGGTGCTCGGAGCCATTTGGATACTCATAGGCCTCCACGACCCACAAACGACCGCGATGATCCCAGGTCATGGCGACGGGATTCTGAACCATCGGCTCATGCGCGAAGCAGCGAACCTCGTAACCCTCTGGCACACTCATTTTCGCACGAGCTTCCTCGGGCGTGGGACAGGCGGTCTGCGCGGCCTTGCGCTCGCCTTCGATTTCTTTGCCAGCGGCAAAGGTGGATGAAATAAAGCCAACGGTGAATAGGAAGTAGATCAGGACGCGATTCATAGCTGAAGGGATGACTGGCATCGGAAGTTTACACAAGCTTGGCTGCGGAGTTGGCAGACAAAATCTGGGAGGAATCTGCCGTGAGTGTCTAGCTACAAAAAAGCCCCGCTCCGAGATCATCGAAGCGGGGCTGAGATTCAAAAGCGCAGACTACTGCGGCGGCACGCGGAAGAGCTTGCCAGTGTAGGGGCACTTCACCTCCATGCCGGTGGGCAGGCCCGTGACATCGACAAGTTGATGCTTGGCTGCGTAAGGGCTGTTCACAAAACCGGCACGACCAGGAATCGCTGAACCATAGGGCAGATCGGCTGGGACTGAAGGCGAAGTGGCGGGAACTGGTTCCAGCTTCGGCTCGGGAGCTGGCTGGGTCATGGCCGCCACGTTGGTGTTTGGCTTCACGCTTGGGGCAGGTTTCGGCTCGACTCTAGGTGCAGGCTCGGTGTCAACAACACGCGGTGTGGTGCGAACTCGAGGAGTCGGAGCGGAAGCAACTTGAGTGGATGCAGCCATGCCGTTTGGCACAATGAAGGGCTTCTGTGTGTAGGGGCACACCACTTTCGACCCTGCGCTCATGCCACGCACATCGACAAGGCGTGCTGGTGTGGTGTATGGCGTACGCACATAACCAGGAAGATCAGCGACTGGACGAGCAACGGGTAGGTCCCCGACTAGCTGCGAGGGCGGTGGGGTGTTCACGCGAGGCTGCACGGGTGAATAATTTACTGCGGGCGTGGTTGTCGTTCGAGTTGCCACCATCTGACGGGAAGAGGAACTGCTGAGAGGAGTTCCAGAGCCTTTGTTCATGTAATAGGTAATCAGGCCGCGGCTCTGAATTTGGTTCCAAGCTTCACGCGGAGGCATGGAGCAGGAAACAACAGCCATGGCTGAGATGCCTAAAAGAGGCAGGCGAAGGAGCGCTAGATGAGTGTTCATGAGGTCGATTTTTTTTAATTTCGCATTCCCAGTTTAGTGAACTTTTTTGTTTTTGCAACAACAATGAGTTTCAAGGCCAAATAGAACTGCTTTATTATCCACTAAATTGATGTTTTTCATAACTGGCGTGCTACCCATCCCTCGCTGAGATAAGGCCTCATGCAATGGCGGATCATCACAGTTGGCAAACCAGCCCTCCCATGGGCCAGGGCTGGGCTGGAAGACTATCTGGGGCGGCTAAAAAGAGCGGCCCGAGTGGAACATGTAATCGTTAAGGAGGGGCCAAAAGATCAGGTGGAGAGCCAACTCCTCCAGGCGAGCGAGGGCACCCTGCGTATTGTGTTGGATGAGAAGGGGAAACCCAGGCGCAGCCTTGAACTGGCAAGCTGGATTCAGGAGCATGATGTCCGTGGGACAAAGCGTGCCAGCTTGATCATTGGTGGAGCAGATGGACATTCTGAAAGGGTCCGAAAAGCAGCTGATGAGTGCTGGACTTTATCCCCCTTCACTCTCCAGCATGAGATCGCTCTCGTCGTGCTTGTGGAGCAGATTTACCGCGCCTACACCATCATGAGAGGAGAGCCTTATCATCGTGAATAGCAGCAATCTCCAACACAATGGCATTCCACTGAAGTGAGAATCATAAATGCGCCGCTTTCTCCTTGTTGATAAGCTAAGGTCTGCTTATATTTTAAAAAAATCAAATTTCTATCTTCTGGGCTTCTCATGTCATCATCTGTCCTCCGAAATGTGATCCATCCACGCCCCACAGGCTCCGGCCCGCTGGCAGATACCATTGATGAAAGCGAGATCGGCCGAGGTGGGGATGATATGGAGCGCGTAATGGCCGTGCTGGTGGAAAACGCGCCTGTGGCCATGGCAATGTTTGATCAACAGATGCGCTATCTGCTGGCGAATCGTGCCTGGGTCGAGGAATTTGGCCTAGGCGGAGTCCATGGACTAATCGGACGCAGCCAGTTCGATGTTTTTCCAAGCCTGCACCCTGGATGGCGTCAGGTCTATGAGCGTGCGCTTCAGGGGCACGTCATCCGCAGTGAGCATGACGCCCTGTCTGGTCCGGATGGAAGACGCATCGTGTATCGCTGGGAAGTGCGTCCGTGGCGCCGCCAAGTCGATGCCAGCGTAGGCGGCCTCATGATCATCTGTGAGCGCTTCGGGCATGGAGAAACCCCTCCCGAGAGTGCTGGTGAAGACAATCAGTCCACCGACACGTCGGCATTGCCTCCCCAAAATGGCCTCGCAGATCTTGCCGTGCCAATGGTCGTGCTAAATGCTTCTGGAGTGGTTCAACAGGCAAACGCCGCCGCCTCGAATGTCTGCCTCGCGCGCGGTTTGAAAGAAGGCGAGACCGAGTTTTGGGAGGCCTTCGGAGACGCGCCGCAGTCAGGCCTTTTTAAACAGCAGGTGCTTTCTACGCTCGAGTCTCTCGTTGATCATGCTGAACCGGCATCTGTCATCGTGACCGTGCCCATCACACCAGCAACGCAGAGCATGGCTCATGCAGCCTGGGGCATTGTCTCCGCCGTGGAGACCAGCACCTCACCTCGGCCCACGCGATGGATGGTTGCGCGGTCGGCTCACGGTCTGGATGAAGTCCGGCGCTTCACCGCTGTGGCACTGCCACCAGAGCCGGCACCTCGTGTATCCGTTCCTACAGCCAATCTTCCCGCCATCGCCAATGCCGTGGCCACCATCTCGCAGCCGCCAGTTGCGGAAGGACTCGGCAATAGCATCGAACTGCGACGCCTTCAGGACGACCTCGCCCGCGCCAAACAAGAACTTCGCACTTTGCACGAAGCTGAGCGCACCTTTGCCCTGCGTGAAGCGCGGCTGAAGCAGTATCTGGATTCCCTGCCCTTCGGAGTACTGGTGCTCAATGAACTGAGTGACCCACTTTTCCAAAATCAGCCGCTGACCCGCCTGCTCGGTCGCTCTGTGCAGAAAGACGAAACCGTCGAGCAATGGCTCGCTGCCGCCTGCCCAAATGATCAGCATCGTGATCACGTCGCCACACTCTGGCGGGAAGACGTCTGGCGTCGTCAGCTTACCCGCACCTTCACCCTCGCCACCGCCGACGGCCTGCTGAAGGATCTGGAATTTCAGCCTGCCAGCCTGCCCGGGGGCGGACTGCTTGTCAGCATTCAGGATGCCACGGAAAAAGTGCGCCATGAAGAGCAGCTTCGCGCCACGGAGGCCAAGTTCCGTGCCCTGCTCCAGGAATCTCCGTTGCCCATTGTTCTCATGGACAAGGCAGGCAGCGTCTTTGAAGTAAACCACCTCGCTGAAGAGCTCTTCGGTCATCCAAAGAACGAGTTGCGGCGACATCCCCTGGATCGCTGGTTTGATGAGGAAAGCTCCGCCGCCCGGGTCGAAGCCGTACGCGATCTCCAACTCCGCAGCCAGCGAAGCACGATGATCGACGTCCATGTCCTTCGTGAGGACTACGATCCCATCCCCGTCCATCTCCATCTCGCCCAGGTCATGGACTCCGAGGGCGAGCCGCACTGCACCATCCACTTCTTCGAATTGGAGCCGCCACCCGTCATTGTCGAAGTTCCCGCGCATGCTCAGGTGGCTGAAATGGAACACATCTCAACCGCTCCAGTTCTCCCAGTTTCAAGCGCAACGACCACGCACACCGTCACACGACAAATCCCCACAGAGACACTGCTCTTCAAAACCAACGTCAACGGCCGCATCAAAGCCTGCACCGAGCGAGGGCTGGAACTGCTCGGCCTCGCAGAAAACGAAGCGCTCGGACGTCCGCTCCATCAGCACTTCCGCCCCAGCGATGCCACCGGCTTCTATGCCGATCTCTCCGAGTATGCGCAGGATCCGCGTGTCATCCACAATCTCACCTGCTTCTCGCACACAGGCGCACGCCATCCAGTGCAGGTTAAAGTCGAGCCTCTGGGTGGTGAGGGATTTGATTTCTCCCTGCACGAGATCGCGCTGACCACCATTTACGATGAAGTGATCGAAGAAGTGCCTGTGGTCGATGAACCTGAGCCGCTTCAAATCACCACAGCTCCGATCATCACCCAGCCAGCGCCAGTCAGCGCCACACCTGCTTCGACCATCAATCTGGAACGCGAAAAGCTGCTGCTCTCCGAGACGCATCATCGCATCAAGAACCACCTCCAGATCATCTCCAGCCTGCTGAATCTGGAGTCGAACACCATCACGGAAACCAGCGCGCGCAATGCACTGCGTTCCAGTCAAAATCGCGTCCGCTCCATCGCTGACCTCCACCAGCATCTCTACCAGATCGCCGTCGGCTCCAGCGACAGCTTCTGCGACTTCGCCGTGGGTTTGCTGGTTCGTCTCCGCGAGTGTTACGCCATGCCGTCTGACCGCATCCCCGTCCATTTCGATCTCGAAGCCGGGGCCATCCAGCAGGAGTGGCTCATGCCCCTGGCTCTCACGCTCAATGAGACCCTCTCCAACTGCTTCGAACATGCCTTCCCCGACGGGCGTTCCGGCGAGGTTCACGTCTCCCTGCGCTACTCCGACGATACGGGCGAATTGATCGTCACCGACAATGGCATCGGACTCACTGAAAATGCCACCCCAACGCCAGCCACCGGCCTGGGCTTGAAAATACTCGCCGTCTTTGCCGAGCAGATGCGCGGTCAGCTCCTCATCACACGACCAGGCCAGGGCGGCACCGAGATTCGACTGAAGTTCCCGATGAACAATCCCGAGGGCTAAACGCCGATCTTTTCATAGGCCGCCAGCGAAGGCTCCATCGCCTTCAGCGCCGTGGCCCAGAATTCAGGCTTCGTCAGATCCTCACCCAGCGTGTGCATCACCACCTCCTCGCAGGTCGCGCTGCCGGTCATGGAAAGAAAGGCCTCATAGCGTGGCAGGAATGAAGCACCCTCCGCTTTGAAGCGCGCGAACAGCGCCTGGCTCAGCAGATAACCAAAGACATAAGGAAAGTTGTAAAACGACACGCCCGTGATGAAGAAGTGCATCTTGTAGGCCCAGAACATCGGGTCCGTGCCGTCATCCAGCAGCGTGTCGCCATAGAGCTTGCGCTGCGCCTCCGTCATCAGTTCACGCAGGCGCGACACAGGGACCTCACCACCAGCGCGCTCCGTGTAAAAAGCCTTCTCGAATTCATACCGCATCGGGATGTTGATCAGATAAGCATGAGCCCGCAGCATCTCCTGATCGAGCAGGTAGGCCTTTGTCGCCTCCGTGATCCCAGGGTCATTCATCAGCCCGTTGAGCAGGATCATCTCTCCGAAGTTCGAGGCCGTCTCTGCCAGCGTCATCGGATAGCTCGCCGCAAAGGAGCGCGCTGGCCGCAGAACGCAGGAGTGCCAGGCATGACCGACCTCATGGGCCAGCGTCACCATGTCATGCACCGTGTTGTGGAAGGTCATATAGACACGCTCTTCGTGCTTGAGTTGTGATCCCGTACAAAACGCCCCCGGCCTCTTTCCCGCTCTTGGTTGGGCCTCGATCCAGCGCTGGGCGAGGATCTCACGGAAGTATTCACCGAGTTTGGGATAAGCCGAACTAAAGGCATGATCAACCGTGGCACAGGCATCGTCCCACGACAGCGGCTTTTCCTCCGGTGCGGAGATCTGCGGCGCCTCCAGATCGAAGTAGTGAAGCGCGGTTGTGCCTTGCAGCTTCGCTGCTTTTCTCAAAGCACGACGCGGCAGCTCGATGTGCGCATGGATCGCCTCCAGCATCGCGTCGAGCGACTTCCGACTCATCGCGCCATCGAAGAGCGGCGTGTCGAGGAAGTGCGGGAGGCCGCGCCGGCCATACAGGCTCAGCCGCGTCCCCGCGATGCCGTTCAGCCCCGCCGCCAGCGTCACCGCATGATCGTTCCACGGCTTCTGCCCCGCATGAAAAGCCGCCTCACGCAGCGCACGATAAGGCTCCGACATCAGCGCACGGCGGCGCGACATCGGCACCGCCTCCGAGTGCCCGTCCGGGAAGGTCATCTCGAACTCCATCTTCCCCGTCAGCGTGTCGTAGAGCCGACCCCAGGCATGGAGCCCGTTCACATTCAGGTCCGCCGCCAGAGCTTCCATCTCCGCGCTCATCTGGTGCTGCCCCTCGTGGCGCATCCGCTTCACAGCATGTTCCGCATTCTTCAAAGAAGCATCACCGAGCACTTGTGCGAACGCCTCTTCACTCAGCGCCGCCAGTGCGGACAACAGGGAGGCGCGCAGCTTCGTGCTCTCCGCCTCCAGCGTCGAGATCCACGCCTCATCCGCCTTCACCGCCTCATCATTCGCATTGTCAGCCGACAGACAGCCCAGGTAGGCAGACAGATGCCCGAGCCGGTCCGCCAGCGATTCCAGCGCATTGATCACCCGCACGATCTCCACCGAGTCACCGCTCAAAGCCGCCGCCTGCGTTTTGAGCGCCCCTACATCACTCACCAGCAGCGCCTTGAAAGCGGCATAATCAGCAGAGCCAAAGTGGGAGAACCAGGAATCAAGAGACCAGCGGTCAGGGGCGGAAGAAGACATGCCGCCACTTAAAGAGGCAACAAGCCAGACGCAACCTCCAGCCCGCCGACATGCTCCGCCCCTACGTCACGCCCAGCGGTGCCACATCACTGTCCGTGCCGTCGTCGCGATGGAAGACGGAGATGTCGATGGCAGACCCAGACATGTGAACGCCGATCTTGGGCATGTTGGCTGTCAGCACGATGGCGCGGCGGGCACCTTCATCCGTGGGGGTGGCCATGGTGGCGGTGTTGAGGGTGGTGATCAGGGTTTCGTGACGGGTGCGGCATTCAGGCGGGCTTTTTCCTCGGACTCGCGTTTCTGCATGTCCTTCGGGTGCTTGGAGAAGCTTTCGAAGACATCTCCGACGACGCGGTCGGCGAGTGAGCCAAGTTGTTTGAGGATCACCTTCTCAGCCTCGGGCTTCAGGATGGAGCGGTTCGGCTCATAGCCGCCGACCTTGTGGGCTGCAGCGGTGGCGATGTAACCGATGTTGCCATTGGCGTAACCGACGATGATGGGCGTGGCTCGGTCGGCGATGGCATTTTCGAGTTGGAAACCAAACTCGACCATCGGCTCACCGGGCATGGTGAGCAGCAGGTAGGGGCCGATCTTCAAAGCCATCAGTTCGGCATTCACCGGGCCTTCTTTGCCCGGCAGCTCGACCACCTCGCTGGCGACTCGGATCTGGTAAAAGGTCTCGCGCTTGCGCAGTTGCTCGCGTGTCACACTGTAGGCCGCAGCGCGCGCCACGGCTCCGCCGAGATCGCGGCCCGCCCACTGGATGTCCGCTTCATCCGCGCAGCGGTAGGGATAGCCGGGCAAGTTGGGCCGGATATCACCCGCGCAGCCTTGCATGAACATGACACTGGTCTTTTGCGCGTAGCACATCTCGACAAAGCTCTGCGCCTCGCCGGGGAAGTCGGCGCTCATTTTGGGGTAGCCTTTGGGATAGGGCTGCGAGCCTTTGTCTCCCCAGGTGAAGAAACAGGGATGGCACACCGCGTGCATGATCACTGACATCGGCGTGAGCGAGGTGCCATCATCGAAGCGCAGCACCTTCACACGCGGATCGTTCGGGCCATCGGGATTCAAACTCACGACAGCGCGGCCATCGTAGGTCTTACGTCGGTTGATGCCGAAGCTGATGCGGTCTTCGCCATAGCCGATGCTCACGGGCTTCATCGCGCTCACAGCTTGTTTGGCGGCGGTGCCGAGCTTGTTGATGAGGTCTGCCGCCCAGCGCATGTTTTCGACATAGCCTGGACCGGAGTGATTGTGCGAGGCAGCGACGAGGATGTTCGCCGAAGGCACGCCGGTCTCCGCCTCGATCCGCGTGCGCGCATCCTGCACCATGGCCTCCCATGCGCCGATGGTGTCGAGCGTGACGATGGCGGCCTTCGTCTCACCATCATCCAGGATCAAAACGCCCGCGTGCAGAAGATCACGCACGCCCGTGACCTGCCGCACATGACCGACGATCTTGGTGGATGCGGCATCGGGCGGTGTGATGTCGATCTTTGCGACACCCGCCCGGAGATTTGAGATGACAGGAAACTGCCCGTCTTTGACCTCCTGTGCGCCGAGTTGAATGAGCAACGACCAGGACAGGAGTGCGATGAAGGGACGGAGGTGCATGAAGTCATCTACGCACCCACGAGCCTGAGTTCATCGGCAGGATCGAGAGTCTGCGGTCCATACCACGGCCTTTCCTTTGACATTCCAGGTCATGAACTCAGACTCCGCCCCGCCATGACTCACTTTCGCGCTCTAACGCTCTCCATCCTTGTTTCCAGTTCGGCCTTCGCGGCTGACGACTACGTTCCCGGTCCTGACTCCAAACCGCAGCCTGGCGTGCCGAAGGGCGAGGTCATCAAGCTGGAGTTTAAGGGCAGCAAGATCTTCCCCGGCACGGTGCGTGACTACTGGATCTATGTGCCCGCACAGTATTCGCCGGACAAGCCCGCCTGCGTGCATGTGAACCAGGACGGCATTCAAAATCAGGCTCCGGTGGTGTTTGATAACCTCATCGCCAAAAAGGAGATGCCCGTGACCATCGGCGTCTTCGTCATGCATGGTCGTGTGCCTGCTCGCGATGGCAGCACGGCGCTGGATCGCTTCAATCGCAGCGTGGAGTATGACGGCCTCGGCGATGCCTATGCGCGCTTCCTTCTCGAAGAACTGCTGCCCGAGGTGGAGAAACAAAAGACCAGCGATGGCCGCGCCATCCGCCTTTCTCAAAACGGCAACGACCGCTGCATCGCCGGTAGCAGCAGCGGAGCCATCGCGGCCTTCACCGCAGCCTGGGAGCGGCCGGAGGCCTTCAGTCGCGTGTTCAGCACCATCGGCACTTATGTCGATCAGCGCGGTGGCAATGATTACCCCGTGATGATCCGCAAGTTTGAGCCAAAGGCGCTGCGCGTCTTCCTCCAAGACGGCAGCAACGACGCCAACGGCACCGGTGGGAACTGGTTCCTCGCCAACCAAGAGATGCTCTCGGCCTTTGAGTTCGCCGGTTATGAAGTGAATCACATCTGGGGCGGTGGCGGTCACAATGGCAAACACGCCACGGCGATCTTCCCCGATGCCATGCGCTGGATCTGGAAAGACTGGCCGAAACCCGTGACGAAGGGCGTGAACTCACGTGCACCCGTGATGGAGGTGCTCGGTGCCGACAGCGAATGGCAGCTCGTGAGCGAAGGTCACGGCTTCACCGAAGGCCCCGCCGTGAATGCCAAAGGCGAAGTCTTCTTCACCGACATCCCGAACAGTCGCATCCACAAAGTCGGGCTCGATGGCAAAGTCAGCGTCTTCGCTGAAGACACCGGCAAGGCCAATGGACTCATGTTTGGCCCCGATGGCCGCCTCTTTGCCTGTGCGAATGGCAAGAAGCAGATCGTGGCCTACGACGAAGTGGGCAAGGCCACCGTGATCGCCGACGGCATCGAATCCAACGACCTCTGCGTGGCGCAAAACGGCAATCTCTACGTCACCGATCCACCGCACAAACAAGTCTGGCTCATCTCGCCGAAGGGTGAGAAGCGCGTGGTCGATACGAATGACAAAGGCGGCATCGCCTTTCCGAACGGCGTGCGTTTGACGCCGGATCAAAGCCTGCTGCTCGTCGCCGACATGCGCGGGCAATTCGTCTGGAGCTACCACATCGAACCTGATGGCACCCTCAGTGCCAAGCAGCCCTACCATCACCTGCGCCTGCCCGATGGCGTCATGGAAAGCGGAGCCGATGGCATGACCGTCGATACCAAAGGCCGCCTCTACGTCACCACGCATCTCGGCATCCAGTTCTGCGATCAGGCCGGTCGCGTGAACGGCATCATCGCCAAACCCCAGCGCAAGTGGCTGGCCAACGCCGTCTTCGGCGGCCCGAACTTCGACGAACTCTACGCCTGCAGCAGCGACAAGATTTTCAAACGCAAGACGACCGTGAAAGGCGTGCGCTCCGCCGATGCACCGATCAAGCCGGAGAAGCCGAGGCTGTAGTCCGTCAGCTAAGTCAAAAAGGTCAAGGCTGGGTCAAGAGAACAACGAACAGCCTTGCAAGACCGGTCCAATGTCCGCTTACCTATTCCCATGAAACCGCTCTGTCTTTCTTTGCTCCTCACCACGTCTCTTTTCGCCGCTGATGTCGCTTCGGTGACGAAGCAGGAGTTGCCATCGCTGGTTTCGCTTTATCAGGAGCTGCATCAGAACCCGGAACTCTCGCTGCATGAGGTGGAGACGGCGGCGAGGATCGCCAAAGAGCTGCGGGAGGCGGGGTTCGAGGTCACGGAGAAGGTCGGTGGCAATGGACTCGTCGGTGTGATGAAGAATGGCGAGGGGCCGGTGATCATGGTGCGCACGGATCTGGACGGGCTGCCGGTGAAGGAGCAAACGGGAGCGGCTTACGCGAGCACTAAGATCGTGAAGGATGATCTCGGGCGCGAGGTGAACGTGATGCATGCCTGCGGGCACGATGTCCACATGGCGAGCTTCATCGGCACGGCGCGCGCTTTGAACAAGCTGCGGGACCAGTGGAAGGGCACCGTCGTGATGATCGGGCAACATGCCGAGGAGCGCGTGCTTGGTGCGCGGCTGATGCTACGGGCGGGGCTGTTTTCCAAGTTCCCGAAGCCGGACAAAGCCATCGCGCTGCATTGCTCTGCCGACATGTCGCATGGGCAGGTCGGCATCGTCGAAGGTTTCGCTTTAGCGAATGTCGATAGCGTGGAGATCGTGGTGAAAGGTGTCGGCGGACATGGCTCGATGCCTCATCTGGCGAAGGACCCCATCGTGGTCGCCTCGCAAATCGTGCTGGCTTTGCAGACCATCGTGAGCCGCGAAGTGCGGCCCGGTGATCCAGCGGTGGTGACGGTGGGCAGCATCCACGGCGGCACGAAGAGCAACATCATCTCCGACGAAGTGCGCCTCCAGCTCACTCTGCGCAGCTACCGGACTGAGACGCGTCAGCATCTCATCGACTCCATCAAACGCATCGTCGAAGCCCAGGCCAAATCCGCAAACATGCCTGCCGAGAAGATGCCCGAGGTGATCGTCTCTGATGATCGCGCCAACGCGCTCTACAATCAGCCCGCTCTCTGCGCCGAGGTGCGGCAGATCTTCGAGCAGACGCTCGGCGCGGCGAATGTGCTCACGCGTGAGCCAGTCATGGGTGCCGAGGATTTCTCCGAATACGGCCTCACCAAAGAGAAAGTGCCGCTGTGCATGTTCTGGCTCGGCACGCAGCCGCCGGAGCTTGTCGCAGAAGCGAAGGCGAAAGGCACCACGCTGCCGTCACTGCATTCGCCCTTCTTCAAGCCGATCCCGGAGCCGAGCATCGAGACCGGTGTGAAGGCGATGACTTCAGCAGTGATCGGACTGATGAAGAAGTGAGGCGACGCGGAGAGTATTCCCGGGCTTTAGCCCGCAAAGGTGGCTCACGGGCTAAAGCCCGGGAATACTCTCCATGAATCACTTCCTCCCGAGCTTCTGCTTCGCCTGCTGCACGACCCAGTTATAGTTCGGGCCCCAGGTGCCATCGGCGATTTTTTGGTAGAGCTTCCTGGCTACACTCGGCTGCTGAGCTTCGATGACTTGGGCATGGGTGAGCAGGATCTGCGCGTTCGTTCCTTCGGCGGCAAAGGCGCGATCATACGCCATGAGCGCTTCCCCCATTCGGTCTGGCAGGCAATCCGTGGCGAAGTCCATCCATGGCTGCGATTCATTAGGCTTCAGCGCGAGCGGACTCGTGCGGCAGTCATGGGCGAGATCGCGCAGACCCAGCAGATCGAGCTGCGGCGCGAGCATCCGGCTCATCGTGGCGAGGTCTTCGGACTTGAGGAGTTTCATCGCGGCATTGCGGGCTTCATCGAGTTCGGCGCTGTCCATGCTGAGACCGAGTTGCTGCCTGGAGCCCATCAGAGAAGCCTGGAAGCTCACCAGCCGCCAGAGCAGCGTCGCTTCGCCCGGCGCGCCTTTTTTCAAAGCCTCGCGCACACAGCGCACCGCCTCCTGGGTGCGGCTTTTTGCGGCGTAGATCTCTCCGGCACCGGACCAGACGAGCCCGTCATCGGGTGCTGTCTTGACGATGCCATCCACGACTTTCAGCAGCCGCTCATTCATGCCGAGTGCGGACATGGCCCACTGCATCGCCTCCACAGGCCGGGCGCGCTGCGTCAGATGATCCACCACGCGCTGAGTTAGGCGTAGCGCGCGGTCCTCCTGCTTCGCCCGCTCAAAGGCGATGCGGAAAGTGTCATCGGGCAGGATCACGGCATCGTGTTTCAGCATCGACTCCACCCAGCGCTCATGGATCGCCATCGCCTTGGTGAGATCAGTCGCCAGCCATCCGCTGGCTATCCTGGCATCGAGACGCCAGTCGCCCGAGCGCTGGCGCTCTTTTTCAAACAAGGCTGTGAGGCTCTGGTTCGCGTCTTGAGGAATGTCGGTCACCTGGAGATCACTCACACGCTGCCAGACGGCCACCGAGAGCATCAGCGGTGTGTCTGCGCCGTTGAGCTGCTCCACTGCCATACCGATCTGTTCAGCGCGTGTTTTCGCGTTCGGGTTCGCCTTGGCTTTCCATGAGTCCAGGGCCTCCCAGGCGCGGCGGAAAGGCAGGAACTGGGCGAGGAAGACGTTGTCGCCAGCTCTGAAGTCATCGCTGGAATGCTTCGCGAGATGATGCCGAACATAGGATGTGATCGGTGTCTCCTGCCTCTCGGCATAATACTTGAGCTTCGACGGCACGGCTGGATCAGACCCTGAGGCCCCGCCCGTCATGGCGAGCACGAACAAGCCGGGTCGCATGTCGCCTTTTGCGACAAAGCGGTTCTCGATGATGTAGGCCAGCTTGGCGCGATCCGTGAGCCAGTAGCTGGCGAGCATGTCAGGCGTGCCTTCCTCGCGAACATCCCACTCGCGCCGTGCTGGCATTGGCAGCACGACGAGATCGGCGAGCTTCACGTCGTGATTCAGCCGCGTGACATCGACCGCAGTTGTTTCCCAAGTCTGGCGGTGAGTTTCACGGTCGTGAGCATTGAGCAGGCGTTGCGTGAGTTTCCCAGCTTCGCGCTCAAACATGCTTCGAGATAGGATGCGGCGCGTTTGCGGCTCCAGGATCTGCGTTTCAGCGAGTTGGCCGTCCTTTTGGAATAGCAGCACCCACAACGGCTCGGCGACATCATGCGGCTGGATCTCGATGCGGCGCTCCTGCGTGAGCTTCACATCAGCGGCGAGCGCCAGCACCTCCACGGGTGGCAGCAGCCAGGGGAAACGGCGCATGTGTTCCATCCAGCGCGTGCGGCTCATCACGCGCTCCGTGCCGAGACCGATCTCGGGGTAAAGATGCCGCAGCGTCTTGCCATCCTGATTGATGATCTCGCGCAGGCCCCACGGATTGCGCTGATCCCGCATGGCACGGCCATCAGCGGCGACGATCCACGTTTCGCCGAAGTGATCCTTCACGGTGAGCGCGGTGGACATCGAACGCGAGGCATCGAGCAACGCCCGCGCCGCTGCATCCACCGCTCCTGTTTTCGTCTCCGCCGCTGTCTCAGCCACCACAAGACGGTCTGTCATCGTCGTCATGAAGCCATCCGCGTAGAGCGTGAAGTCATGCAGCATCCCCGGCACCTCGCGACCCGCGCGCAGTGCGGCCATGCGGTTCGTGACTCCGTGGATTTGATTCGGGTCATAGGCAAAACCGCCACTGCTGAAGTTGAGCGAGGTGGTGCCGCTGGCCGTGAGCGTGCTCGTTGCTACCGCACCATTCCAGGCAGTGCCAAAGCTCATGCCGTGGCCCGGATAACTCATGATTCCCCCGCCAAAAGCACCCGATGATCCACCGAGCGTCAACGTGCCAGCATTGATCACAGTGCCGCCAGTGTAGGTGTTGAGGTTGAGCTTGCGTGTTTCGTCATCATCCCAAAATGCCAGACGCCCGGTAAAGGCATCCTTGGTTTGCTTGAACAAGCCTGAGACATCCATGACTCCACCGTTGATCGTCATGACTCCCGAGTAGGTGTTCGCGCCATTCAGGATCAATGTGCCAGCACCTGATTTAACCAGCCCGGCAGAGCCTGCGAGGTTGCCTGAAATAGTGCCAGAGAAGATCGAATTACCCCAGGCTGCGCCTGATCTTGTGATCGAAGTCGGAGCACCGATCAAATCAATCACGGAGCCGGTGCTGCTGTCACGGATGAAGCCGTCGAACTCGATGACACCGGCCGAGCGCCGCAGGTCCATAAACCGTCCGTCTGGCGGGTATTCGAGTGTTCTCAAGGCTTCCTGCACGCGCTGCTCTGTGTCGTTACTCATCAGCGACTCGACCTCAACTTTGCCCGCGTCTTTGAGCGGTTCTTTGACGACGGGGATCGACTCTGGGCAGGGATACATGGCCCAGTGATCTTTGCGGCCACGGTCGATCTTGTATTGCTCATACATGGCGTCGTTCTCCAGCACGAGCAGACTGGTGAAGGGAGACATGACATAGCTACTTTTGCTGAGCGCGACGATCTCCGCGCGATGCTTCTCAGCACCGTCGGCGGCGAGTCGATCAAGCTCCAGCTTCGCCCAGGCGCGCGGCAGCCAGCCCGCGGCGGCGGGTGCAGTATCGAGCTTCAAATCGCGCAACCAAGGTGCGCCGCCGATGGTGCCGGAGACGCGCACTTGCTGCGGTGGCTTGGCATCGAGCGGCAGTTTAGCCACGGCGCAAAGCTCACCGCCATGGGCGATGGTCTCGCTCATGAGCCGCCAGTCGGCGCCATCGAGCTTCAAATCGACGAGGCGCGCGGCGTTCATGGCGCTCATGAATTCAAAGGC
>Ga0209480_10000490_pt1 | contig 32773 bp, 28 predicted proteins | sample JI61114C2DNA_FD_187501 | JGI IMG/M metagenome (GOLD analysis project Ga0209480, IMG submission 187501) | Wastewater effluent complex algal communities from Wisconsin, to seasonally profile nutrient transformation and Carbon sequestration -... | ecosystem: Engineered > WWTP > Effluent > Algae... | reverse complement strand
CGCCGGTGTTTGGGTCAATGACTGGACACCCACTGACTTTGATACTTATGATAATGCCAAGATAAATATCTATACCAATTGTGATGAAGTGGAACTGTTTTTAAATGGTAAATCACAAGGCAAAAAACCAAAGAATGCCAATGATTCCCCCATTGATTGGGAAATATCTTTTGAAAAAGGAAGCATTGAAGTGATTGGATTTAACAAAGGAAAAGAAGCCGTAAGAGAAATATTAAAAACTGCTGGCAAGCCTGCTCAATTGAAGATTCAATTAAGTAAATCTAGTGTAAAAAATCATTGGGATGATGTGGTCATGGCGCAAGTACAAGTATTAGATGAAGCGGGATTGCCCTGCCCCAATGCAGACAATTTAATTCAGTTTGAAATCAGTAACAATGGACAAATAGTTGGCGTGGACAATGGCGATATTAATAGTCACGAATCTTATCAAGGCAAACAAAGAACAGCCTATAGAGGTAAGACCTTGGTGATTATCAAAGCCAAAGAGGTAAAAGGCAGTATCAACTTTAAAGCCAGTTCTAATGGTTTAGTAGCTGCAAGTACCTCAATTACCATTCATTAGTTTTTGGTTTTATTCGGAATAGGAGATCTAAAATGCTACCATCGGCGGAACCACCTCTTTTGATCATGGGTTGATAACTATCTATTAGTAGGTTTTCTATTTGGGTAAGGTCACCTCTTTTTTGAATGCCATTGCCTGATAGGAATTTTCTGGTGGCCATGGGTTCTAAGTCTATTTCTTTTTCGGAAACAAATACTTTGAATACTTCTGTTCCGTAAGGCTTACTCAGTTTGATTAAAAAGTCCTTGGGTTCAAATACATATAGCTGACCGGGCATGATTCTGAGATCCTGCGGCATATAATTTCTTTTACCCTCTGGGGCATTTTTAAAGGGAAGTATGGCATTGATTATCCCATCTGGCTGTAGGTCTAAAATATTCACATAGACTGGTTTTTTACCAAGGTTCTGTATAGATAGGGTTACTTGGTCAGCTTCTTCAAATTCCAGGATTCCATTGATGGTTTTCTTAGCGATGGCACTGGTATCAATTTGACCATTGATTACTGGTAACAAACTAACTTCTACTTTCTGATCTGGTATTTGAGATTGTAACCCTAACAAAAACTGGTATTGTCCATATCTTCTTAATTGCTCAGTTAAGACTTTTGTATTAGACAATAGTTCTGGAACTGCTGCAAAAATACTAGCAGTTGAAGCTATTATAATACTATCCTTTTCAGCTCCTTTGACCAACCAAAGATCAGGCTGTTCCCCGATGCTAATATTGGGAATACCCACAATTGATTTTTCTAATGCTAATTTTTCATCAGGTCTTTCGTTTGCTTGGCTGCCAATACCAACGGTAATATTGGGTATGGTCATTTGTTTTTCCAAAACAAAAACCCAAGCATCCTTACTATTTTTAATAACACCGGCAGTTGCAAGTTGCACTTCAGCCTCGTATTGAGAACTACTTGTAATGGTACCAACAGTAATCGGTTTTCCGGACTTGGTTTGAACAGTACCAATAGGATAAAATCCCAATTTTGAACCAACACCAAGTCCAACAATATTTCCAGCTTTTATTTTTAAAAGGGTAGGAGAGATTAGTTGATCAATTTCATAAAATGGTTCTTGTAATACAATGGCTCCACCAAATACCTGTTTGTTTTGAGCATTACCTTCTAACAAAGGGTTTTGTTCCTTAACCAACTGGTGCATGGTTAATTGAATTTTGGCGAATAATCCTTGATAGGTAATATTAGTACCAAGTTTTTGAAAACTGAGATAGGCAGCATAACTCAATGGACCTATCCCTTTTCCATTTTCATCCTTGGTTTCTACATCCAATTCTTCCGGTCTTGTGGCAGAAATCACGGTGTAGGGAGAGAGCCCATCTGATTCAAGAACCAATTGGTTTTCTCTAAACAATTGAGAAGAATCAGAACGTTGGTGTTGACTGGGTTTAAAGTCTTTACTTACCAAAGGCTTTTTGCCACCCCGCACTTTATTAGCACCTCTAGTAGCACCGCCAGAGTTACAGAAATCTAACATTACCAACAAATCGCCCTTGGGCCCTAATTTTTGCCTGACCTTTTTCAACTCAACACCCAATTCATGACCACGCAGGTACTTGGCCATTTCTGTTTGCAGTTTTGCTGAATCATTGATGTCTATTTTCTCAGGAGAAAGTGCCGGATAGGTAACAAAGCATTCGTCTAATCCATCAATTTTATTGGCATTGGTTTCTAGTTGTAACCCATGCCCAGAAAAATGAATCACCACCACATCACTGGGTTGAATACGCTGTATCAGTCTTCTAAATGCGGATTCAATTCCTTGTTTGGTTACCTGTGCATTGGCTAATTGTTCTATGTTTTTTTGGGCAAAGCCTTGGGTTTTCAAAGCCTTTTGCAGATGCTGTATATCATTCATGGCCGATAACTGCTCCCAACCCCCTGTTTCAGGATAATCAGCCACAGCCACCAACAAAGCGTGTTTGTTGGATGGATTGGTTTGCGCCAAAACCCAATAGGGGAGTTGCATCAACAATATTCCAAACAACCATTTTTGCAATGATCTAATCATAGCATCATTTTTGAATTTGATTCAAAATATCATCAATAGCCAATTTGATTAATTGAGACTTTTGTTGCACATCAGCTTCTCTTTGAATTTCAACACCAGTCTTGGCATTTTTGTAAATCACGGAAACTTTTAAACTAAGTTTATTACCCGTAACCTCATAACTACCTCGAATACTATAGGCATCAGCAGATTTATACTGTTCTACATAACTGAGTTTGCTCTCTCTGCCCATAGATGACCTATTCAACAATTCGTTATTAAACTCATCGGTGATTTGTAAATTGTCTAACAACAAATCTCTATCACCCGTATATACCAAAGAACGCGTAAAGAGTTTTTTCTGACTGGGACTAATATTAATGGCATCTTTTACTTCCTTATCAGCTAATCCCAAATCAAAACTTGCCACACCAATGATTTGTGGTTCCTGTCTACCCCCAATAGATTTGGCCAGATCCCTTACTTGATCAGAAGCTGAATTAAACCACCTACTAACGTCTAGGTATTTATCGTCTTTTAATCCATTGCCTAATTTGATTCCGGATAACAAACTATACGTGAGCAAACCTTGACCAAATTGACTGGCTTCATAAGCAGGTTGGCCGGAGGCCGATGCCGACAAAATAAAAGTGCCCGTCTTGTCCTTTAAATTTTCCAAAGCCCTTACTTGGTCTGCAGGCATATCTCTTTTTGTAATAATATCCTGAGCAATATTGGTAGCTTGACCACTATTACAAGCGTCTAAGATGAGTACCTGCTTATTGGCTTTAATATTGCGCATCCAACCGTTGAGTTCATCGGTACTAATTGCTACCTCTTTTTCAACCCCATTTAATTCTAAGGAAGAAGCTTCTGCGGTTAACATATAAAAATTCTTTTGACCACTGAGTAAAGCCCCATGACCAGCAAAGAAAATAACCAATATATCTTCCGCTTTGGAGCTTACTGCAATTTCTTCCAATCTTTTTTTAATAGCGGTTTTAAAAGGGGCATTGATATTTCCTTTTTCAGTGGTAAACAAACTGGTAATCACGTGTTGCTTACCATCTGTGTTTAGTAATTTTTTGGCTGATGCTGATAGTGCAGCACTAAAGCCTTCTGCATCAGGAGAGGCAAAATTGAGTTTCAATTTCTCACCTTTGTATTGGTTAATACCAATGGCCACTACATACATATTGGGTGTTGCAGTAGACTTTGGTTGCACACCGGTTTCAACTTCCCCACCTCTAGAAGTCATAGAACCATTGGCCACCGTAGCTTTTACAGAAACCGTATTGGAAATGCCAGGTACAAAAAAGGGCTTTAAATCGCTTTCATTGATACCCAGATAATAGGCACTATTATTCTTAGGTAAGGTACTTGCAGCATATTCGCCACGCATTTTACCATTGACAAATAATTGTACCATGCCTACGCCACCATCTTTGGGAAAGATCTGAAATTCATACTTTCCATTGTTTAGCCCCATCTGTTGTACAAAGGGAGTTACATTACAGATTTGAATTTCAGAACTTTTCTTAGCAGTAATGGGTTCCTTACTAACCCCCATGATCCTGCTTACCAAACCTGGTTGCCAACTCAAATCTTTGAATTGATCCAAAGCAACCACTTCTGTGCCACAGGTAAAGTACAATAGTTTTCTGGCTTCCGCTGTGCCATCATACCTATCATAAGGATCCAAAACCAAATAATCATAACCTTCCCCTATAGGAAAAAAAGTATACAGTAATTGACCTTGACTATCCCATTTTTTAAAAGTATTATCCTCTGATTGAGAAAGAATAAACCTACCATCCTGACTATATTTTGCTGTATGAACATTATTGGTATGCCCCTTAAATATGCCCAACAAATTACCCGTATTGGCATCCCAAGATTCAATACTGTTATCATCAAAAGTCATTAAAAAACTATTGTTAGTAGGATGAAACTGAATATCATTAGGAAAATACCCTAACTCCTTGAACCTATTGATAATAGTATAATTGGTTAAATTGATAATTAATAAATCAGTCTTGTTGGTAACATACACCATTTTAGTACCATCAGGGCTGATTGCATGATTATTTGGAAAGATGTCTTTTGCAATCCATTTGTTTTCCAATAGCTTACCATCAGTTGTACTCCAGATTTGTAAACCCTGTTCTGGTTTATTGGGTCCGCCAGCAGATACTGTAATAACTGTTTTATTATCATTGGAGAAAAATGCTGCATAAAATGAACTGTCACCCATTCCTTTGAATTTGCCAATAGTTAATCCTGTATTGGTATTCACTAATTCTAAATAGGGTCTTAAATTGGGGTCTGTGAGCAATAACAAATTGCCATCTGAACTGAATATGGGATCCCCCATGGAACCTAGAGGATTTCGATAACGCTTTTTTAACTCCCATTTTTTTATAGTAGAATTCCAAATCCACAGCCTTGCGGTACTGTCACTAGAAGCTGTGATTACTTTATTACCATCAGGACTCAAATGCGCATAATAAACTTCATTTTTATGTCCTTTTAATGTAACAATTTCTTTTGCGGAATTGGCATCCCATATTTTCACCGTACTGTCAAATGATGCAGTAATAATTCTGGTTCCATCCTTACTATATTCTGCAGAAGTAATACCTTTTCTATGGCCAATTAACATGGTTATTATTTGGGAGGTAGCACTATTCCAGATTCTACAATTCCCTAATTCATCTGTAGTTAACATTTTAGTTCCATCAGGGCTAAAATTAGAGCCAGTAGGTGCATAAGTTTGACCATCCAAATCAAGAATCTCTTCCTCTGTAAAAAGATCCCAAACCATGGCAACCTTATCATAACCTGCCGTAACCATTTTGGTACCACTATTATCAAACCTTGCATTAATAACTCCATAAGGCAGATCTATTTTTCTAAATAAATTGCCACTTGGAATGTCCCAAACATATACGGATTGTAAATGCGTAGTCACCAATCTTTTACTATCTATACTAAATTCAGCTGTTCCTAGTTCATCACTCACAGCACCAAGAGAAACTATTTTGTGTCCGTCTTCAGCACTCCACAAACCCAATTCAAATTGATCAGAATAAGTAAATACAAATTTGCCATCAGGACTAAACCTTGCTTCTCTAATATTGCCCTTATTGGTAATTTGAAACAGTTTTTGCCCTTTCATATTCCAAACCATGGCAATTCCGTCTTCTGAAGAAGACAATATTTTATTATTAACCTTATTGTATTCTACATATTCTACTTTGGCCTTGTGTCCTTTACAAGTAGCAACTTTTTTTCCAGTTGATTTGTCCCAAATGGCAAATTTTTCGCTTTCATCTGTGGCAATAATTAATTTTCCATCAGGATGTTGTGTAATCCAACCAAATTCTGCTTCTGGGTTTTTAATGGTTTGTAAGAGACGTCCATTGGTAGCATCAAAAAAACGCAAAGCACTATCTGAAAAAGGAGCATAAATATATTTTCCATCCTCACTAAATCCAGCGTCATAAATTGCTTCCATATTGTGAGACATAGAAGCAATTAAATTGCCATTATAAGAGTTCCAAAGTTTGGCTGTTCCGTCTTCCGAAACCGTTAAAATGGTCTTGCCATCGGGACTAAATACACCCATAGCAATCATTCCTTCATGCCCTTTGAGACTAGCCAGTAACATCCCGTTTTGCCCATCCCAAATTTTAACTGTTTTGTCCTGTGAAACGGTCAATACCCGTTTGCCATCCTTGCTAAAAACACCGTCTATAACCTCTTGGGTATGTCCGATGGGCAACATTAATTTTGCGGTTTGGGCATAACTATTAGTTACTATAACCCATAATAGTATACATAGCAAAAGCAATTTGTGCATAACAATGGGGCTTTACTTAAATATAGTTTTTTCTTGGAATATACTATAATAAGCCAAAAAAATGTTTTATATTGAAATACAAACCAAAATTAAACCACATGAAAAAAATCGTTTTATTGATGATGGCTTGCTTTTCAACAGCCATAATGCTTATCAGTTGCGGTACTGGCGAAGAAGCCGCTAAAGCTGCAGATTCTACTGCAGTAAAAGTGGATACTCCAGCTCCTGCACCTGCCGTTGTTGATACAACAAAAACAACCGACACAGCAGCAGGCAAACCAATTGTAACGCCTCATTAATAACGTTGCTAATTATTGGAGCCCCGGTCAAGGAAATCACTGATTTTCGTGATCGGGGTTTTTTAATGTCAATTTGCTCTGTTTAATTTTAAGGCCAACCTCTTTTGGTTTGTTTTGGGAATGGGTTAATTTTTCTAATAACCAACGCTCAACACGGTGATGGGTAGGAATCAACAAAGCCGCAATACATACAAAAATCAACAATTCTAAAACAGGGGTATGATGTGTAATTTCTGCAACTATTGGATGAAGCAGGAGTGTGAGATATTCAAAAAATAATAACAATGATATGATTCCCAATGTTTTGATCAGCTTAGCGGGAACTTTTCTTTTACTCAACAATAGTGTTATAAGGAAAAATAAAGGAATGAAAATACCCATTAACAAGAGTTGTAATTGCTGAGCCCTTTCTGCTTCTTGTTTTATTTTTTCTTCTTCCATAGTTGCTTGTCTCAATGATTCTTGAAAGGTTTTTTCTTGAAACAGTTTCACTTTTTCTTGACTACTAATGGCTTCACTAATCAGGTTGAATTGCTCTAAGTAATATAGTGCACTATCATTTTGTTGAATAGATTTATAATAGTCACTTAGAAAGGCTGTTTGATCTTTGATTCGGTTGGGGAATTTATCTTTTCCGGCATAAAATGGAATCTGCCAGACCATGTATAAAGCAGAATCTGTTTGACGTATTTTCAAATACAATTTGGCCAGATTTAAAGTTGCTTCACAAAACAAGTCATCGTCTTTTACTTGTTTTAATTGTATCCTAGCCAATTGATAGGCTTGTTTTCCTGCTATATAATTGGCTTTTTTGACCAAACAATTACCCAAACCAATATTAGAAGCTGCAATTAAATAACTATCATTTTTCTCATTGGCTTTTTGAAATGCCTTGTTATAATAAGCATATGCAGAATCATTTAGGTTTAGTCTATCATAAATGTCTCCAAGGTTTTGGTAACTAAAATATGCTAGTTTGGTAATTTTATTAGACTTGATAATACTATCTGATTTTAAATAATAGGGCAGGGCATGGGTATAGTCCGCTTGCTGGGTATAGATTATCCCAATATTCATTAGAGAAAAAGCCATGTTATAGGCATTGTTACTTTTTTCAGAAAAAGCCAATTGCTTTAGAAAAATCTCTAGTGCTTTGTTATAATCCCCTTGGTTATTATAGGAATTAGCCATGAATTGTAGCGATTTCAAAATCCCATCGGTATAACCAATTTTCTGAGCCAAATCTGCCGCTTCTTGGGCAACCAAAATGCCTTTGGCTGGTTGGGATAAACTATATGCATAGGCTATTGAATCCAAAATGATAACCCTATTGGAATCTAATTTGGTCAACTGCAGCCGTTGCTGCAAAGAATCTATTTGTCTGTTCTGTGCAAAAACAGACAATTGATTCAATAAGAATCCAAGGAAGAACAGATAAAAAATCCTACATTTCATATGAGAAAAAATCTATTGATGGAATTTAGACCGATAATAAATAGTAAAAAAATATTCCTTGCTTTTATTTTGATCTTCCTCCTACCTCCATCGCTAATAGCACAAAATTTTTGGCAGTTTCAATGGAAAATCAGCAAATCTTCCAAAGTCTATCTTGTAGAAGGTTTACTGGTGCAAATGGAAGATAATTCTGGATTTATCAGGTTAGCATTTCAAGACGATCAAAAAAATCAGCAAATAGCAGAAATTAACTTGCACTTAGAATACCTAAAAAATACTTCAGGTAAAATAGACAGCGGTTATTTGGTGCAAGTATTAGGGACTCCTAAACTAGTGTCAGGAACAGGTCTGAGTATATTAGATAACCAATGTCTGCTATTCAAAAAAACGGAGCCTTTAGAGGCAGTAATGCCAAGTCAATCTGGTGTATTGGATGCTGCTGGAAGATTGGAAACAACCCTGCCCTTATTTAGTAAAAAGAACCTAACTGAAACGATGCTGGTTGAACCAGTGCTTGCTAAATACTTTTTAAAAGAAGAACCACTGTATAAAAATTATACGGCACCCAAAAGCAGGGGTGGGGGATTTTTTGTAGGCAAGCCCATACCCACTATGCACGTGATAATTGTGGCTGATTTAAAAGACCCTAGTATTGGAAAAGGTTGTAAGGTAGACCAGACAAAATTGAGTCAGGTTTATATCACTATTGCACAAAAACTTAAAGTAAGACTGGATACCATTTTTTTAGTGAATGATACTTATGGTAAGGTTGCAATTCAGAAAGCCTTGGATAATCTAAAACCAGGCAAAGACGATATGGTCTTGTTCCATTATACCGGTCATGGATTCAATCGGGAAGACTCCTTAGATCCTTATCCAAATATGTTCCTTGTGCCTTATGAGCAAAGAACCAGTTGGGAAAAAGCCAAGGCAGATGAACAGGAATTAGGTTTGAGAACTAACACATTGGGTATTCAAGAAATTTATCAAACCATTGTAGCTAAAGGAGCTAGGTTAAATATTGTTTTTAGTGATTGCTGTAATACCAATTACAAACTCAAAAACATACCAGTAAATGACCTCTCAGGAACAAGTAGGGGTTTTACCAATCTTTACCCGGATTACTGTAAAAAGCTTTTCCTAGATGAAAAAGTAAATATTTTGGCAACTGCGGTAATAAAAGGAGAGCAGGCAGCCAGCCATCCTACAAAAGGTTCTTTGTACACAAATTATTACTTACAAATCATTAGTAGTTTTTTATCACCAGCTTATAATGGTTCTATTGAAGAAGTAAACTGGAAGGCAGTGATTCAAGGAACAGAAAAAAAGACCAAAGAAACCGCGCCATCCATTTACAATACCACAACCAAGTCTCCTTTTAAAATGACACCATTTTCAAAAATTCAATTGAAAAAAGACTAGGTTTTGCCCTTGGAAGATTTTCTAATTTGTAATTCTGTTGGAATAGATACGTGTTTAAAACTACTCACAGGTCTTTTGCTTTCTACCAGTTCTAACAAAAGTTCCATGGCCTGTTTGCCCATTTCAAAAGCTGGTTGTTTTACTGTTGTTAAGCCTGGATTAAAAAGCTGTGGAGCACTGAAATTGCTAAACCCAGCAAATGCTAGCTCTTCTGGAATTCGTATGGCTTTTTGTTGCAAATAATCAAAGCTGGCAAGGCTAATCAAGTCAGATGCAGCAAACAATGCATCTGGTGGATTGTCTAATGTCAATAAGGAAGCTATTTGCGTTTCAACTTCCTTGGCATCAACACCTCCTTGTTCACAATAGCGAATCAAACTAGCATCCAAAGGAATACCTACCAATTTTAAGGCATCGGCGTAGCCAGCCAACCTGGCTTTGGTAGTAAATATTTCTTCTGAACTAGTAATATGTGCTATTCGTTTAAAACCTTGGTCTAGTAGGTGTTTGGTCAGATCAAAAGCCCCTTGGTGATTATCCGCAATCACGGTATGGGTTTCTAGTTCATTGGTGATTCTATCAAAAAACACAATGGGTGTTCCTGAATCTTGAATAGTCTTAAACTGAGAAAAGTCTGTGGTTTGTGCAGATATGGATACCAATAGTCCATCTATGGAGCGCCAAGTCAATTGATCCAAGTTGTTCTTTTCTTTTTCAAAATTCTCCATACTCTGCGTAATGATCACATGGTAATCTTTGGCAGAAGCAACAGATTCAATCCCCGTAATCACTTCAGCAAAAAAGACTTTAGACACAGAACTCAGGATGACTCCAATACTCCTGGTCTTTTGGTTTTTCAGACTCTGAGCCATTAAATTGGGATGATAATTATGCGCTTTGGCATAAGCTTTCACCCTTTTCTTGGTCTCTTCACCAATTTGATAACTGTCTTTTAAGGCACGTGAAATAGTGGAATGAGACAGTTTGAGTGCCTTGGCAATATCCTTAATGGTAATAGATGCTTTACTCATATAAATTGTTTGCGATAGGCCGATGGAGCCATTCCTTTAATCTGTTTGAATTGTTTACTAAAATGGGCCCAACTATTGTATCCGCTATCATAACAGATCTCCAAAATAGGCTTTTCAGTATCGTTTAACAACTTACAAGCATGTCCAATGCGTAATTCTTGTAAGAAATTAAAATAAGTCTTCTTGATATTCTTCTTAAAAAACCTACAGAAACCGGGTACACTCATCTCTGCAACTGCTGCAATTTCTGATAAACTAATGGGCTCTAAAAAATACTTGAAAGAATAAGCAATAATCTTTTCAATAGCGGGGTTGGTTCTATCATTGGTGGCTGTAAAATTACGGCTAAGCACTTTGTATTCTTTGGAAGTTGCCAAGTCTAAAATCATTTGCAACAATAGCAGCATCCGCTGAAAACCTTGTTCCACTGTTATTTTATCTAAGCCAAGTGGAACCGTTTGCAATAGTTTTCCTTCTAAAGCAATGGCGTCTTTTTTCTGTAAAAATTGTTGCATGCCCTTCCATTCGGGAAATCCATCAAATGCTTCTAATAGTAATTCGGGTTTGCACTGTAATACTTTAGCCGCGCCTATTTGTTTGGGATCTGCTTTTCTAAACCAATGAGGTAGGTTTCCTGCAATAAAAAAACTATCACCAGGGGCATAAGCACCCACATAATCACCAATCATGGCTGTTCCAGTTCCCTCTATAATACAGATAAGTTCAAACTCTTCATGGGTATGCCAACTGGTTTCAAATTCTGGGGTTCTATAAGTTCTACAGGCAAAAGAATGCTGCGGATCTACATGAACTTTCTGTAAAAGGGTTTGCATAAACAGCCGTTATCTTATCCTGAAATCAAGCAAATATAACTGAATAGGGTTAAGATAGCATATTTGATGTCAAAAATAGCAGTTGTAATTGGGCATGGAAAGATGAAATTTTACTTGATTGTAAAAGCCATTAACCATGTTATTATTAGGACTAGATATAGGTACTTCCTCCATTAAAGTGGCCATAGTAGATGCCCAAACCCAGCAAACCATTACTACTGCTCAGTATCCCGATACGGAAACACCCATCAAATCTTTGCAAAAAGGTTGGGCAGAACAATCACCCAATGATTGGTGGGAGCATGCCAAACTAGCCATACTAAAAGCGCATGCCACCCTATTATACCAACCTTCTGAGATTGGAGCTATTGGCATTGCCTATCAAATGCATGGTCTGGTATGTATAGACAAAGCAGGGAATTTGCTGCGCGATAGTATAATTTGGTGTGATAGCCGTGCTGTTGAATTAGGCAACCAAGCATTTGCGTCAATTGGAGAGGAGCAATCCCTGTCTCATTTACTGAATTCACCAGGTAATTTTACTGCTTCCAAATTGGCTTGGGTAAAACAAAATGAACCTGCAACCTATGCAAGTATTGCGCAAGTAATGTTGCCAGGTGATTATATAGCTTTACAATTAACTGGTAATTCCACCACCAGCATTTCTTCGTTGAGTGAAGGCATCTTCTGGGACTTTAAAACCAAGTCTTTGTCAGAAGACCTGTTTCAATATTATGGATTGGATAAAAACCATATCCCAGCCATTCAAAATGTGTTTTCAGACCATGGTAAATTAACAAATGAAGTTGCCGCAGCGTTAGGACTTAGCGCTGGAATTCCTGTAACTTATAAAGCAGGAGATCAACCCAATAATGCCCTTTCCTTAAATGTGATGGAACCTGGTGAAGTAGCTGCCACTGCTGGAACTTCAGGTGTCATTTATGGCGTTACGGATCAACTAGGGTATGACAAATTATCTAGGGTGAATAGTTTTGCCCACGTAAATCATACTAGTGAAGAAGCTAGGATTGGGGTATTGCTTTGTATCAATGGTACTGGCATTCTCAATAGTTGGATTAAGAAAATAGCTGGAGCAGGCATGAGTTATGCTAATATGAATCAAGCAGCTGCAGCCATTGCACCAGGTTCAGATGGATTATGCTTATTGCCCTTTGGAAATGGCGCAGAAAGGATGCTAGAAAACAAAACCATTGACGCCCACATGAGTCATATAGACTTAAACAAACATAGTGCAGCCCACTTATTCCGTGCAGCCCAAGAAGGTATTGCTTTTGCTTTTAGGTATGGGTTAGACATTCTTCGTTCCAATGGTATGGAACCTGCTGTAATTCGCGCAGGAAAAGCCAATATGTTTTTAAGTAGTGTATTTGCCAAAGCATTTGTAAATGCCACCAATACCAAGGTGGAATTGCATGACTGCGATGGTAGTGTAGGTGCAGCCATTGGAGCAGGGATTGGCGTGGGTATTTACCAAAATGCAAAGGAAGCTTTTAGTTTGAAAAAAGCACTTGAAACTATTGAACCTGATGATGCAAAAACCTATGATAGCTTATATGGAGAATGGTTAACCGTACTCAACAAACAAATGAAATAATATTTTAAACAAACACATAAAACTCAATCAAATGGCAATTGTACTTGGAGACAAATCTTATTTTACATCTGTAGGCCAGATCAATTACGAAGGCCCTAGTTCTGATAACCCACTAGCATTTCAGTATTACAATGCTACACAAGTTGTGGCTGGAAAAACCATGCAAGAATGGTTGCGTTTTGCCTGTGCCTACTGGCATAGTTTTGTAGGCAATGGTGGAGATCCCTTTGGTGAACCCACACATCTCTATCCTTGGAATACAGCTGCAGATGCCATTGGAAGGGCCAAAGACAAAGCCGATGCTGCATTTGAATTCATGACCAAATTGGGTCTGCCTTATTATTGTTTTCACGATGTTGACGTAGTGGAATATACCAATGACGTTGCAGACAATGAGCAAAGATTGGCTACCATGACAGCTTATTTAAAACAAAAGCAAGATGCCAGTGGGGTAAAATTGCTTTGGGGAACGGCCAATCTTTTTTCTAATAGACGTTACATGAATGGTGCTTCTACCAACCCTGACTTTCAAGTACTGGCCCATGGTGGTGCACAAGTAAAAGCAGCATTGGATGCAACCATTGCACTAGGTGGTGAAAACTATGTATTCTGGGGTGGGAGAGAAGGTTATATGACCTTGCTCAACACCAATATGAAAAGAGAGAAAGAGCATTTGGCTCGTTTCCTTCAAACGGCTAGAGACTATGCACGCAAACAAGGATTTAAAGGAACATTCTTTATTGAACCAAAACCTTGTGAGCCAAGCAAACACCAATACGATTATGACGTTGAAACCGTAATAGGCTTTTTGCGTCAGTATGATTTGCTCAATGACTTTAAACTTAATATTGAAGTAAACCACGCAACCTTGGCTGGTCATACTTTCCAGCATGAATTGCAAGTGGCTGCAGATGCAGGTTTATTAGGAAGTATGGATGCCAATCGCGGTGACTATCAAAACGGATGGGATACGGATCAGTTTCCTACCAATATCAATGAATTGGTGGAAGCCATGTTGATTATTTTAGAAGCAGGTGGATTTGCAGGTGGTGGTATCAATTTTGACGCCAAACGCAGAAGAAATAGTACCGATGAACAAGACCTGTTCTATGCCCATATTGGTGGTATGGATGCATTTGCCCGTTCCTTGATCATTGCAGACAATATTTTGCAAAAATCAGATTATAAAAATATTCGCGCGGAGCGATACGCTTCTTATGACAGTGGCAAGGGTAAGGATTTTGAAAATGGCTTATTGAGCCTTGAAGACTTACGCAATATTGCTGCAGCTGCAGGTGAACCTGCTGTAACCAGTGGTAAGCAAGAGTACTTAGAGAACTTGATCAACAGACACATTAAGTAAGTGAAGAACTAGCAACAAAAAAGCCGTCTCGAATATCGGGACGGCTTTTTCAATCATGTGAATAGCTTAGAAACGCTCTAATTTAGAGAAGAAGAAATCTCCTTCAATAATGGCATTTTCATCACTGTCAGATCCGTGAACTGCGTTCTCGCCAATAGAAGCGGCAAAATTTTTACGAATAGTTCCTTCAGCTGCATTGGCAGGATTGGTAGCACCAATCAATTCCCTAAAATCAGCAACGGCATTCTCTTTTTCAAGAATAGCAGCCACAATGGGTCCACTGCTCATAAAGTCAACTAATTCACCAAAAAATGGTCTAGCACGGTGAATATCATAGAAAAGACCTGCTTGTTCTTCAGACAATTTGATCCATTTCATGGCTTTAACGGTAAATCCCGCTTTGATGATTTGGTCAAGAATAGCACCAGTATAACCCTTAGAAGTGGCATCTGGCTTAATCATTGTAAATGTTCTGTTACTCATATCTTTTAAATTTCGGATGCAAAATTACGGACAAATGGCCTAAGAAAGCTGCAGTTTTCCTTTGTTTTTGTTAATTAGGGATAAATTGTTTTGATATAATAAGGGCAAACCCGCAATTTTGCCGCCAATCTATGCAAGATATCAGTCAATTTTATCCATTACTCAATACCCCAAAAAAAGCGGTAATCACCATGCATCAAAAGCCAGATGGCGATGCCATGGGCTCTGCATTGGGATTGTATCATTTTTTAGTGGCCCTAGGTCATGAGGTTCAAGTGATCTCTCCCACCAATTGGGCAGACTTTTTAGACTGGATGCCAGGGGTAAAAACCTTGATAGATTATGAGAGAAATCGAGAAAAGGCCTTAAAAATCATTGATGCAACCGATTGGTTATTCTGTTTGGATTTTAACGTGTTGCATAGAACCAAGCATATGGAGAAGCCTTTAACAGAGGCTAAATGTGTGAAAATCTTGATTGATCACCACGAACAACCCCAGGTTGCAGCTTTTGACTATGGCATTAGTATTACTTCTAAAAGTTCTACTTGTGAAATGGTTTATGACTTTATTATGGCATCGGGCCACGCCCAATTGTTAGATACTACCATGGCACAATGCCTGTATACAGGATTGATGACGGATACGGGTTCATTCCGTTTTCCTGCCACAACAGCGTCTGTACATAGGGCTATTGCACATTTTAAAGACCTTGGATTGGATCATCGTCAGATTCATGAAGAGATTTATGACAATTTCTTAGAAAGCAGGTTGCGTTTTATTGGATATGCATTGTTGAACAGAATGGAAGTCTTGTATGAATACAATACGGCCATTATGTATATCACTCACGCAGATTTACATAAATTTGATATCAAAACGGGAGATACTGAAGGTTTGGTGAACTATTTATTAACCATTAAGGGCATCCGTTTTGGAGCAATTTGTATTGATAGAGACGAAGAAAGAAAGTGGAGCTTTAGGAGCAAGGGAGGATTTGACGTAAATACCTTTGCTAGAAAACATTTTGAGGGTGGCGGACATTTTAACGCATCCGGCGGAAGAAGTAGCGATAGTTTGGAAAATACCGTATTGAAATTTAAACAAGTCATAAAAGAATATCAAAATCAACTCCAGTAACATGATCAAAAACACCATCAAGCTTTTATTAGCGATTGTATTGTTTGCAAGTTGTAACCAATATGAAAAATCTCCCAGCGGCCTTGCATACAAAATCACTAAGGGCAATGGTAAAGAAAAATTGAAACACGGTCAGGCTATTAAACTGAACATTGAATACAAACTGCCTGCAAAAGACAGCGTATTGAGTTCTTCATTTGAGCATATTCCTGTTTACTTTGTTTTGGATACTGCTCATTTGGGCAAGTACAATTTCACTGAATTATTGACTTCTGTTTCTGAAGGAGACAAAATTGAATTCCGTTTGAGCATTGATACTTTAAAGAAAATGGGTATGGTTGAATACAATACCATTTTCCACAAAGGAGACTTCATTGCAGGTAAAGTAGATATTGTAAAAACTTTCCCAGGTCAACCAGAAATGATGGCTGATTACAACAAAGAAGTAGATGCAGAAAAGCAAAAAGAAATTGCTGCTTTAAAAGCTTATACAGACAAAAAAGGTATCAAGACCCAGTCAACTCCAGGTGGTGTATTGGTAGAAATCATCACTCCAGGTGAAGGTCCAAAAGCGGATTCTGGCATGCAGGCTTCTGTATTGTACAGAGGTGCATTCTTGGATAGCAAAAACGCTTTTGATTCCAATATGGTCAATGGTGTTGGTCAACCATACGATGTTGTGGTTGGATCTCATGGTGTGATTCCAGGTTGGGAAGAAGGTTTGAAACTCTTGAGCAAAGGTGCTAAAGCCCGTTTCTTTATTCCTGCTATGTTGGCTTATGGTCCACAAGGTTCTCAACCAGTGATTCCTCCTTACGCTAACTTAACTTTTGACATTCAGGTAACTGATGTTAAAGTTCCTGCTCCTAAAGCAGCAGAACAAGCAATGCCAGGTGCACAACCACAGGGTCAACCTGCTGGTCACTAATTAAATCAATTGAATGCGTATAGATCCCTCCGGTTTACCGGGGGGATTTTTTATTGCAGATAATCCGTTAAAACAATGGCTTCCTTTGCTTCTTTAACATCGTGCACACGTAGTAAATTGGCACCTGCTAATAATCCGGCTGTATGCAAGACCGTAGTCCCATTTAAAGCTTCGGCGGCTGTTACTCCTAATGTTTTATAAATGCTAGATTTTCTAGAAACACCCAATAAAATGGGGCAGTCTAGGATCTTTAAAAGATTCAAGTCACGCACCAACTGAAAATTTTCAGCAGCTGTATTGCCAAAACCAAATCCGGGATCAATGATTAGGTCCTTAATACCTACTGCCTTACACGCGGCTTTTCTTTCTATAAAAAAGTCTAGCACCGTTCTACTAATATTATCCGTGGGATGTCTGTGATGCATATTGTCCAAACTGCCTGCCATATGCATAGCAATATAGGGAGTGTTTAAACCAGCAACCGTTGCAAGCATTTCAGGAAAAAATAATCCAGCACTGATATCATTGACAATATCGGCGCCAGCCAGAACCGCGGCTTTTACCACAGCAGGGTAGAAGCTATCTATTGAAATCAAAACATGGGGATAGGCCAATTTGAGGGCTTGGATCATAGGTAACACCCGTTCCATTTCTATGTCAGGGCCCACCATCTCTGCCCCTGGCCTAGTACTTTGCCCACCAATATCTAGAATGGCTGCTCCAGCTTCAATCATGCTTTTTGCCTTTTCCAAAACCGTATCCAAAGCGGTTCTACTTTCAGCATGAAAACTGTCTGGGGTGGCATTGAGTATACCCATAACTTGGGCTCTTGGCCAATGAACCAATCTTCCCTTACAGTTAAGCGTGAAACTATTGCGGTTTGAATTATCTTGCATGCAGTTCAAAGATATTACTAAGCATTTAACGGCGTACAAGCAAAATGGATACGAATCAACAATATGATCAAGCAATACAGGGTTGTAAGGATATTTTTATCAAGAAAACCAAAGACTATGGTACTGCTTGGAGGGTTTTGAGAAGCATTTCTGTAGTAGATCAGATTTATATTAAAGCCCTGAGAATCCGTACTATACAAGACAAGCGTACACAAAAAGTAGAAGACGGGATTCCCTCCGAATTCAAAGGAATTGTCAATTATGCCGTGATTGGTTTAATTCAATTGGCCTTGGATAATCCAAGTGTAGAAGAAGTGGCTGTAGAGAAAGTGGATAAATGGTACCAGGAATATGTAACGTTTGCACGCAATACCATGCTCAACAAGAACCATGATTATGGTGAAGCCTGGAGAGACATGAGTCAAGAAAGCTTTGCTGATCTGATCTTGGTAAAGCTTTTGCGTATAAAACAGATTCTTCAAAATGATGGGAAGACCTTGATTTCTGAAGGCATTGACGCCAACTATGTAGACATTTTGAACTATGCTGTTTTTGCATTGATTTTAATGGAAGAAGGAAAACACAAAAGCTAATATGAAAATACTGCTATTGGTTATCAGATGGGTGGTGGGCTTATTGTTCATCTTTTCTGGTTTGGTTAAAGCCAATGATCCACTTGGATTGGCCTATAAAATGCAGGAATTTTTTGAAGTATGGGGTTTACATGGTTTACAAGACTATACCCTTTGGTTTTCCTTGTTGATGAATACTTTTGAAGTAGTGGCCGGTGTAGCTGTAATAGTTGGTTGGAGGATGAAACTATTTAGCTGGTTGCTGTTAATCCTAATTGTCTTTTTTACTTTTCTAACTGGTTATGCCGTCTTGTCTGGCAAAATCAAAACCTGTGGTTGTTTTGGAGATTGTATTCCACTTAGTGCAGAACAATCTTTTATAAAAGACTTGATCTTACTGGCTTTGATCATTTTCTTATTCTTGATGCGAAACAAAATTCAACCGGCACTAACCAGTAAAAATGCTATTAAAACAATATTGTTTAGTTTGATAGCCACCGCTTTTTTGCAGTACCGAGATTTGAAATATTTGCCAATTGTAGATTGTTTGCCTTATAAAAAGGGGAATGATATTGTACAACAAATGCAAGTACCTGCAGGAGCCATTCCTGACAGTCTTACCTTAAATTTTGTATACAAGAAAAATGGTAAAATCATCAATTTTGACCAAGCACATTTTCCTGATGATTTTGATTCTACTTATGAATATTTAGATCGCAAAGACATAGTTGCTAAAAAAGGAAATGGATTGGTAGCACCCATTGCAGATTTTAGTTTACAAACCCTTTCTGGTGCAGATACTACCCGGGGCATATTCCAGACTGATAAGTATATCTTGGTTATGGCCAGGGACTTTGAAGAATATGAGCAATGGAAAACTGCCATTCATGCATTCATCCAAGAGGCACAGTCCAAACACGTACCCATCTTTTTAGTTACAGCTGATGCCAATTCAGCTAGCGAACATTTTAGAACCATTGAAATTTTAAAATGCGATGCTACGGTTATGAAAACTGCAGCTAGGGTAAAACCTACTATTATGTTGATGGAGCGTTCAAAAATCAAGGAGAAATTCAGTGCTTATAATCAAAGCCTGATGCAAGACGCTGTTGAAATTCTGATGGGTAGAAAACTTAACTGATAATTACTTCATCAATCACGGTTTCACCAAATGCTTCATTAACCCTTGCAATAATCTGTGGTTTCTGGAATTGTAATTCATTCTTCAAAGGACCAACTGCCGTTTGGATATAAAGTTTCTTATTGAAGATTTTAATCTTATCGGTGTATTTGGCAATGGTTTTTCCCATCAACTTTTCCCAAATAGCTTCTATTTGAACCGCTTTTACACCGCTATCCAACCTGCTTTTTTTTAAAAACCCTTTGATGGCATCGCCAATATGAAATTCAGACATGGGTCAAAGTTAGGTTAGTTGTTTAATTCTATCAATTGGAAACTGGTTTGTATTTGGTCCATTTGCTCTTTTAACCTTTCTGGGTGGGTATCTGTGATAAAAACCTGGCCATCGCTCTGCGTACAAACCCATTGCAATAATTGAAACATGCGGGTTTTATCTAGTTTCTCAAATACATCATCTAATAACAAAATGGGAGTGAAGCCTTTTTCTTTTTTCAATACCTGCCATTCGGCTAGTTTAAGCGCAAAGAGTAAACTCTTTCTTTGGCCTTGTGAGGCTTCTGTTTTAAAAGACTGATCCTGTAATTGAAATACCAAATCATCCCGATGAATACCGGCTGAAGTTCTTTGCAGGGCTTTATCTTTTGGAAGGTTAGAACCCAATAAAGCCAACATCTCTGCCCCATGCAATTGAGACTGGTATTGCAATTGAATATGGTCTGACTGACCCGCAATTTTCTGATAAATTTCTCCTACCAAGGGTAAGTACTGGGCCAAGAACGCTTGCCTGATTTGATAAATCTGATTACCCTGAACAGATAACTGTTGGTCCAAAATAGAAAGCAGGGTTTCATCCAAACTACCCTGATCTGCCCATTGTTTTAATAAGCTATTCCGTTGTTGTAAAATCTTATTGTACTGTATTAAAGAAAGCAGATAGGGTTTATTAATTTGAGAAAGGATACTATCTACCAATTTGCGTCTTTCTTCACTAGCTCCACCAATCAGGGTAATATCATCTGGGGCAATCATCACTGCTGGAAACTTGCCCAAATGGTCGCTGAATTTTTGATAGGGCTCTCCATTCAAGTTCATTTCCTTGCGATTATTCTCACGCATAATGTAGATCAACTCCTGTGATTCCCCATTCAAATCATAATTACCCACCAATCTTAGTCCTTGTAAGCCATGGTGTACATTGGTTTGGTCGGCCCTTGAAAAATAACTTTTGGCAAAACTCAAATAATGAATGGCATCTAGCAGATTGGTTTTTCCTGTTCCGTTTTTACCACAAATCCCTACCACTCTTTCTTGAAAAAGAAAGCCTTGGTTCAAGTAATTTCTAAACTGTATCAGTTCTATTTGGTTTAATCGGAGCATTCGGCAGCAAATTAATCAACTCATTGCTGAATAAAGCGGTAAGTCTGAAAGAAAGGATTTATTTTTATTAAAATTTTTGTTTTGAAGACCATCTTATCAAAGGAACAACTGGCATTAACCATCAAAAGACTGGCTCACCAGATACTGGAGAACCATCCTAGGTTGGAGGATACCGTGATCATCGGTCTACAGCCAAGGGGTATTTTTTTGAGTGACCGCATTGTGCAGGAATTAGAGAAACTGGTTCCGCCAGCAACTATTCAATATGGCAAATTGGATATTACCTTTTATAGAGACGATGTGCGCAAAAGCCTACATATTGCTTCTAACACGGATATTCCATTTAGCATTGAAAACAAAAACGTGATCTTGGTAGACGATGTCTTGTACACCGGAAGAACCATCAGAGCGGCATTGGATGCCTTGCTGGATTATGGAAGACCCGCTAAAGTGGCTTTATGTGTGTTAGTAGACAGAAGGTTTAGTAGGGAATTGCCTATTCAACCGGATTACCTAGGAAAGGCCATTGACACCATTTACTCCCAAAGAGTAACGGTTTTGTGGAAAGAAAACAACGATAGCGAACAAGTCATGCTGTTGGATAACTAAATCATTTATCTTTGTTCTTTAATGAAACTATCTACCAAACACTTACTTGGTATTAAGCACCTCACCGCCGAGGATATACAGCTTATTCTATCTACCGCTGAACAATTCAAGGAAGTTTTACAAAGACCAGTAAAGAAAGTACCATCGCTGCGCGATGTAACGATTGTGAACCTGTTTTATGAAAACAGTACCCGTACTAGAATGTCTTTTGAACTTGCTGAAAAAAGACTTTCTGCTGATACCCTCAATTTTGCAGCCAGTAGTTCTTCTGCCGCAAAAGGGGAGACCTTATTAGATACGGTGAACAATATTTTGAGCATGAAAGTGGATATGGTGGTCATGAGGCATAGCGCTTCAGGAGCACCCCATTTCTTAGCCAAACATATACCTGCAGCCATTGTAAATGCAGGAGATGGCATTAATGAACACCCCACCCAAGCCTTATTAGATGCCTTTTCCATGAAGGAAAAACTAGGCAGACTAGAAGGGTTAAAAGTGGCCATTATTGGTGATATCATGCATAGCCGAGTGGCTTTGAGTAATATGTACTTATTACAAAAAATGGGTGCTGAAGTAACCGTTGCTGGCCCACCCACACTGATTCCAAAATATATTAGTGAGGCACTGGGTGTAAGGGTAGAATATAATTTGAAAAAGGCTTTGCAGTGGTGCGATGTAGCCAATGTGCTCCGCATTCAATTAGAAAGACAGAACCAGCCGCTGTTCTCTTCATTAAGAGAATATAGTTTGGCTTACGGTATCAATAGAAGATTATTGGATTCCTTGGGTAAAGAGATTGTGATCATGCACCCTGGCCCCATTAACCGCGGTGTGGAATTAGACAGTGACGTGGCTGATGGTGGATCTTCCATTATTTTGAATCAGGTAGAAAATGGGGTTGCGGTAAGGATGGCAGTATTATATTTACTAGCCAATAGAGAAAACTAATCCTCAACAAAAACGCATATGCAAAGAATCTGTTTGTTTCCCGGAACCTTTGACCCGGTAACCTTGGGACATATTGATATTATCAACAGGGCTTTGCCGCTTTTTGACAAGATCTATGTAGGTATTGGCATCAACTCTTCTAAGAATCCCATGTTCTCTGCAGAACAAAGAATGGAATGGTTTAATGAGATCTATAAGGATGAACCCAAGGTTGCATCTGTTGTATACGAAGGATTGACCATTCAATATTGTAAAGAAATCAACGCCCATTTTATTTTAAGAGGCATCCGATTTGTGAGTGATTTTGAATACGAAAAAACCATTGCTGACGCCAACAGGACCTTGGATAAAACTATTGAAACCATCTTCTTAACAGGAGAACCCAAATACACTTCTGTGGCTTCTACCATTGTCAGAGATATCTTACGCAACGGTGGTAACGCTTCTCCTTTCTTGCCTCAGGCAGTCATTAATACATTGTATCCTTAATATGGCAATCTGGTTTTACGAAAATATCAAGCTAGAAGACTTTCTTCATCTTGGCAAAAACACTTTGGGTGAACAGCTAGGTATGGAATTCACAGAAATTGGTGAAGACTATATCAAGGGAACCATGCCCGTTGACCATCGCACCAAGCAGCCCTATGGCTTATTACACGGTGGCGCTTCTGTAGCACTGGCAGAAACACTAGGATCCATCGGCTCCGCCTTAGTGGTAGACCAAAGTAAATTCAATTGTGTGGGTTTAGAAATCAACGCCAATCATTTGCGCAGCGTGCGCGATGGCTTTGTTACAGGAATTGCCAAACCTATTCATATAGGTGCCAGCACCCATGTTTGGGATATCCGCATCACGGATCAAAGAGATAAATTGGTTTGTATTAGCCGCTTAACAGTTGCGGTAATTAAGAAGCCATCAGCCTAGAGGTTATCCATGGGTAACCAACCCGATTCTTCCAACACATCAATAATGGTAATATAGGATTGTTCCATTCTCTTGGGTAAGTCAGATTTCTTGGTCCATTCAATGGCGGTTATATCTTCTTCGGTTTGAGGTACCAATGCAGGTACGCCAGCCACATCCATTTTAAACCAATGGGTTTCTTTAATCACGTCTTCACCCACCCATTTGTCAAAATATTCGTGCCAGGTAACAGAGATCAATTCACCCAATGCCAAATGCTTAACACCTGTTTCTTCTTCCACTTCACGCAAGGCACAGGCTTCAATGGTTTCACCCTCATCTAATTTACCCTTGGGTAAGTCCCATTTTCCCCTTCTGAAGATTAATAACAATTCTCCTTCTCCGTTTCTTACCAACCCTCCGCCGGCTTTGATGATTTTTTTCATGGATCCTGTGAATAAGATTCTGCAATCTACAAGCAAAATTTATATTGTGCGGCTTAACTTCGTTTTATGACAAATGAAAAGGCAGTTGCAGAAAAATTATTGCAAGTAGGGGCGGTGAAACTGCGTCCTGAAGAACCATTTACTTGGGCCAGTGGTTGGAAAAGTCCTATTTATTGTGACAACAGAAAAGTATTGTCCTTTCCTTATACCCGTGATTTTATCAAAAGTGAAATGTGCAATGTGATCTTTGAAGGATTCCCTGAAGCACAATTATTGGCAGGTGTTGCTACTGCGGGAATTCCTTGGGGAGCCATGGCCTCTGACCAATTGAAAATGCCCTATATCTATGTTCGCCCCAAACCAAAGGAGCACGGATTGGGTAACCAAATTGAAGGCAGTTTTGAGCCAGGACAAAAAGTATTGGTGATTGAAGACCTGATTTCTACTGGTAAAAGTTCTTTAGACGTAGTTAAAGTGCTGCGCGATGCTGGCCTAGAAGTCATTGGCATGGTGTCTATTTTTACCTATGGGTTCAAACAGGCAACGCAGGCATTTGAATTGGCATCTGTACCTTATAAGAGCCTCACCAACTATAGCACCCTGATAAGCATGGCCGTTGAAAAAGGAACGGTGTCTGCTGAAACAGAAGCTTTATTATTAGCGTGGAGAGAAGATCCAGCAAACTGGAAAGGCATTTAACCCAAAAACCAACACATGAAAAAGGCCCTATTAATTAGTATTTTCACCTTATTAATTAGTAATTATCTATTTGCACAAGCCGATAAAGCTTTGTGGATTACCATTAAATCGGCCAATTTAAAGTGTTGGGAGTGCAGAGAATCTCTAGATAAATACCTAATTGTTGAGAACAACAGCAATTTTGAAAAAGGCATTATTCAATGGAAATACAACTTATTGCAAGGAGAAATCAAGCTGCAATATTTTCCAGACAGGGTGAGCCCAGACCAAATTAGAACTGCCATGAACAATGCTGGTTTTGACGCAGATGCTGAAAAAGCTACGGAAGACGCATATAAAAAACTATCTGCTCTGTGTAAAAGAGCGGAAGACGGGGGTGGACCTCAACCCAGAAAACCCTGTCATATGGAACCCTATAAGGGCTATTAAAATACTTCTACAAACATTTTAGAACAGTTTCATCTGATGCCTAGCTTCATAGGTAAAGGGAACTGTTTTGAACATACCAGCCTTTCCCACTTTGGTGGTTCCCTTTACAGAAACCAAAACCTCATTACTGATCATTAGGTTCAGGGCATTTTTGTACAAACCTTTTAGGTCAATGGCAATTTTAGAGGGCAGGATAAATTCCTGGTTCTTGGGAATATGCATGCTGGTATCCAAGATCATCTTACCCAAATAATGGTTATCAATGTAGACATCAGCGTCAATCTTCTTTAATTCCAAACCAAATTTATTGGGGTTAAAATAGACCAATTCCATATTTAGGGTAGTCTTGTCAAACCCAACTTTATCCAGTTTTACATTTCTAAGGTCTCTATATTCAAAAGCCTTGGGGGCAGCACATGCCATTAACAAACAAGCTAGTAGGGCAGAAAGGGTCCAAATTTTCATCCAATATAATTTGTGCACAAAATAGCATAGATGCACCAATAAGCCCTACAATCAATTGTTATAATTAGTAACTTTCCTACTAAATAGGTTAGGAAAAACAGGTCAAAAAGCCAATATTCCTGAAACTCAAATAGTTAGTAGATTTTATTTCAATTAATTAATTATCTAACAATTGATTATAAGACTTATTGAATCTTTAATTAGATAATAACTTGACCCTTTTTAGATTAGATCTGTAGTAACATGAGCAATCTTCCACAAGACAATACTTTAAGTGGCTATATTATTGAAAGTCAATATTTTGGAACGGTTAATTGGTATAAATTGTTGTTTGAGTATTCAAATATAGAAATTGCTCAATACGAAGCCTATCCAAAAACCAGTTTTAGGAACCGCACCATCATTGCTGGTAGCAATGGGCTCATAGTTCTATCCGTTCCGTTACAAAAAGGAAGGATTCAGAAAAGCCAAACCAGGGATGTGAAAATCAGTTATCACCAAGATTGGCAGGTTGGGCATTGGAGAAGTATTGTTTCCTGTTATGGGAAATCTCCTTTTTTTGAATATTATCAGGATAGTTTAAAACCCTTGTTTCAAAAAAAACAAGAATACCTCTTAGACTTAAATTTGGCTACACATGAATGGGTACTAAAGCAGCTAAAATCAAAAAAGATCCCAAATTTTGCCTTGACACAAGAAGCTCATTTTAAACAAACAGATAAGGATTATAGAGACCAGTTTAAACCCAATGACTTTCAAAAGGTCCAAACTCCGGTAAATTATCCACAGGTATTTGAAGACAGATTTGGCTTTCAACCCAATTTGAGCATCCTGGATCTTTTAAGTTGTATGGGGCCGGCCAGTAAAACTTTGTTATAAATACAGCATAATGGTATTTTAATGGCTCTTACTCATGGCTTTTAAAGTGTTAATCATTAATTTTAAACGTTCATCAGGAATAGCAAAGTTTCTGATAAAGCAGTTGCCCCCCAGATGAAGAAGACCTCCTTTTTGCTTTGTTGCATTTTGTTATTGGGCATTAGCCAAGTCAATTCCCAGGATTTTTCTAATAAAGGAACCGATTTTTGGTTGGGCTATGGCTACCATGTAGGTATGTCAGGTTCCGCATTTGGCAATGCTGCTGGTGGTGGTGCCCAGGAAATGATTCTTTATTTTACTTCCGACAAAAATGCCAATGTGCTGGTTGAAATTCCAGGATTGGGCTATAGTCAAACCTATACGGTTATTGCCAATCAGGTAACATTGTCAAATCCATTACCCAAAACTGGTGCCCAAGATTGCCGCATTAACTTTGTTGGAAAGCAAAACAAAGGCATTCATGTTACAAGTGATGTACCTATTGTGGCTTATGAACATATCTATAACCAATCAGTTTCAGGCGCATCACTGTTGTTTCCAACCAATACTTTAGGTAAGGAATACTATTCAGTCAATTTTTCCCAATTATCTAACCAAGCATTTTCTAACTCTTACTTTTTTGTTATTGCCACTGAGGATAATACCTCTATTGAGATTACCCCATCTGGTACCAATTTGAATGGTTTAGCAGTTGGAGTACCATCCACACCCATTCCTTTAGCCAAAGGAGAGATTTATTCCGTTATTGGAACCGTTGTGGGTAGCACTGGTGTAGACTTATCTGGTTCAAAAATTAGGTCCATTAGCAATAATGGATCTGGTGGTTGTAAAAAGATAGCGGTGTTTTCAGGAGCCGGAAAATTGAGTATTGGTGGATCCAATAATGGATCGGCAGATAATGTATTTGCCCAAGCATTTCCCTCTGTAGCTTGGGGTAAAAAATATTTAACCGTTCCAACTGGTTCACAACCCAATAACTTTTATAGGATTTGTGTTACAGACCCTAATACAGAAGTAAAACTAAATGGGGTAGTGCTTCCCAAATCTTCTTTGGTAAACAACTTTTATTACCAATTTAAAAATGGCAATGTTACAGGTACCAATCCAGCAATTCCCAATTTAATAGAATCTGATATTCCTATTATGGTTGCCCAATATTGTACCACACAAGGAACAGAGGGAAACCCAAATGTTTCCGGTGCAGGTAGCAATGGCATTGGAGGGGATCCGGAAATGATTTATTTAAGTCCCATTGAACAGACCATTAGTAAAATCACGCTCTATTCAGCCACACAATTTAGAATTCTTCAGAGTTATATTAATGTCATTATCAAAAAAGGTGGGGTCAATAGTTTTACTTTAGATGGGGTTTCTCAAACAGCTTTATTTCAAACACACCCCCAAGAAACTAATTTCTCCTACGCCATTATTCCAGTTAGTTCGGGTTCTCATACACTCTTAGCTGATTCCGGTTTTAATGCCATTGCCTATGGTTTTGGAAACGCAGAATCCTATGGCTATAACGCTGGTACCAACGTGAAGGATTTTTCTCAAACTGCTTCTTTTCAAAATCCCTATAAGCGATTAGATTCAGCAGTTTCCTGTGCCAATACGCCATTCCAATTTTCTATCCCCTTAAATTTTCAGCCTTCTACTATAAAATGGGAATTTACTGCGGCACCCAATATTAGCCCCAATGCCACTATTGGAATCATCAATGCGCCAGTGGCAGATAGCAGTACCAATATCAATGGTCAAAAGCTATACTATTATAGCCCTGGTCAGATTTACAAATTTGCCCAAGCCAATTCTATAGCATTAAGAGATACGATTAAATTATACACCACATCGGCCACGCCAGATGGTTGTGGTAGTACCGATCAGTTATATACCATTCCAGTTAAAGTGGCTGAATTACCAGCTGCCAATTTCACCACCAATAATAGTGGTTGTGTTTCTGATTCAGTCAGATTCTTTGATGCTACCAATACTTTTGGAGACGGCATTATTGAAACTGGACTTTGGGATTTTGGTGACGGCACTACGGATTCTGCCTTTAATCCAGTTAAGAAATTTGCCATTGGAGGCACTTATAATATTCGATACCGGCCTATATCTAGTTATGGTTGTGTTGGGGATGTTACTATAAGTAAAACCTATTCCGCCTTACCGCTTGCTGGCTTTACTTATACGGATAGTTGTGTTAATCAAACCATCACTTTTAATGATGTTTCTTCTATTGTTACAGGTTCTATTGTAAAATGGTATTGGGATTATGGAAATGGTACAAAAGATACCCTTACAACATCGGCTCCAAGAACCATTACTTATACAGCTGCAGGACCAGTTACCGTATCTTTGATGGTAGAAACCAATACGGGTTGTTTTAGTGAAGCATTTATCAAAACAATTACTATTAGACCTTTACCTGAAGTAGGTTTTATCTTACCTGAAGTTTGTCAGAACGATGCGGTAACGCAGTTCTTTGACAGTACCAAGATTGCAGACAATAGCAATGGCTTTACTTATCTTTGGAATTTTAACGCTGGCACACCTGCTGTTAGTCCAGCTCCTGTTCCTTTATCTGTAAATGAAGCAACCGCTAAAGATCCAAGGGTCAAATATACCACTCCAGCTAATTATCAAGTTTCTTTACAAGTCACTTCTATCTATGGATGTAAAACCAGTATTACCCAAGCCTTTACCGTAAACGGTAGTAATCCTGATCCGCAATTTGAGATTTTAAATAGCACGGAACTTTGTTCTAATAGACAAGTAATTATTCGTAACAAATCAAAAATGTTGGATTTTGGAAATGTGACCAGACTAGAAATTTTCTGGGATATTACAGACCTAACCAAAAAAACGGTGGTGGAAGATCCAGGATTTGATTCTTTGTATAGTTATCTCTATCCAGATTTTCAAACGCCAACAACCAAGAACTATACCATACGTTTAGTAGCTTATTCTGGTTCTACCGGATCCTCTTGTAACAAGAAAATTGAAAAATTAGTTACCATCTTGCAAAGTCCAAAAGTGGCATTTAGTAAAGTGCCAGGTATCTGTTTAGACGCTGCCCCTAGATTATTTCCACAAGCAAGTTTTAATGCCAGTGTTCCCAATGCAAGTGGTAGCCCTATTTTCTCTGGAACAGGTATTACTAATATTGCAACAGGATTGTTTAATCCAGTAACAGCTGGAGTAGGAGGGCCTTATAGCATTCAATACCTAAGTATTTCTGATAAAGGATGTAGGGATTCTGCCAGCCAAACCATTACGGTATGGCCATCGCCAACGGCTAAATGGGGCGTACAAAATATTGTTTGTGAAAAGAACAGTATAGCGTTCACTGATAGTTCTATTGCTAATTATAGCAATATTGTAAAAAGGGATTGGAGTTTTGGAGATGGCGTAACTGCTGATAAACAAAACACTACCAGTTTTAATTACCAATACAATACTGCTAATAATTATACCATTGGTCTGCGTGTAACAACGGACAGTGGTTGTATTAGTCCTTTGAATGAACAGGTGTTAAAAGTAAATTATTTGCCAAGGGTTGACTTTACTCAACCAAACATAGTTTGTTTACCAGACGGCAATGCAACATTCCCAAATACCAGTACTATCCCAGATGGTTCAGATGCTTTGTTTAGTTATCTCTGGACTTTTGGTGACGCCAACAATTCCTCTTCTTGGACTTTGAAAGACGGCAAGCACCAGTTTTCTGCATTAGGTACTTATCAGGTAAAACAACAAGTCACTACCAAAGATGGATGTATAGATTCTGCTGTTCAAGCATTCTCAAATCTCTTCCCGCAACCCAAAGCTGCTTTTGTAACAACGCCTGCTGAAATTTGTGTAAATGAGACCATTCAATTTACAGATAATAGCCAAGGTCTAACCAGTGCTATCAATGTATGGAAATGGGATCTGGCACAAGGCAGTAGTTCAAGTTTGCAAAACCCAACCAAGAAATTTACCGATTCTGGCACTTATAATATTGTGCTCTATGCTTATAATACCCAAGGTTGTGTAAGTGATACGGTAACAAAATCTATTATTGTACATCCCTATCCTGTATTGGATTTGGGGCCAAATTTGGTGGTCTTAGAAGGTGGTCAAACACCTTTAAAACCTTTATTTGTGTATGGCACCAATTTGCAATATCTCTGGACACCATCATTGTATTTGAGTTCTGATACAGCAAGGGTTCCTATTTCTACGCCGCTGGGCGATATCACCTACAAATTGACCCTAACTGGAATAGGCAATTGTACTGTCTCGGATGAGATTTTCATCAAACTCTTGTTGGCACCCTTGGTTCCCAATGCTTTTTCTCCCAATAAGGATGGCATCAATGATACTTGGAAAATTGAATACCTTGAGTCTTATCCAGGTGCAACCGTAGATGTGTTTAACCGTTATGGACAAAAAGTATTTAGTTCCAATGGCTATACAACACAATGGGATGGAACATTCAATGGAGTAGCTTTGCCAATAGGAACCTATTATTATATTATTAACCCTAAGAATGGAAGGGCTACCATTCAAGGATCAGTGACCATTATCAAATAGATTATGCAGTTGAAATTTAAAATATTGTTTTTGGGAATCATACTATGGGGAGGGCTTGCTGCACAGCAAAGACCTTACTATACCCAATACATCCTGAATAATTATTTAATTAATCCAGCAGTAGCTGGAATTGAAAATTATTGGGACATGAAGATCAGTCACCGCATGCAATGGGTGGGTTTGCAAGACGCTCCGGTAACTACTTATTTTACCTTGCATGGCCCATTGAAAAAAGCTGCTTATGCTAATGACAACGCCACTAGTTTTAGAACCCCTGGAGAGAATCCTAGAGGTGCTAATTACTGGCGCAATTATACGGCACCAGACCCACACCATGGAGTAGGTTTTACCATGCTCAATGACAAAACAGGTCCCTTGAACAGATTTGCAGCTTATGGCACTTATGCTTATCATTTGGGATTATCTCCTACAACCAGTTTGTCTGCAGGTGTTTCAGCGGGTTTTACCAATATGAGTCTTGACGCTAGTAAATTGAATTTTGGAACAACCACGGTTGATCCTGCTGTGGCCGGAAGTGGTTTAATCAATACCATCAAACCTGATATTAGTGCTGGGCTTTGGCTCTATTCAGCAGATTATTTTATAGGTCTATCTGCCCAACAAATTATTCCCCAACAAATTGCTTTTTCTGATAACACGGTTTATCTTGAAAGAGGTAAACTAGTACCACATTTGTTCTTAAGTGCAGGTATGCGTTTTCAGTTAAGTGATGACGTGAGTTTTTTGCCTTCTACTTTAATTAGGTATGTAAGCCCCTTGCCAATGGGTTTTGATGTAAATGCCAAATTCCAATACCAAGACCTCATCTGGGCTGGCGCTTCTTATAGATACCAAGACGGAATTGCGGGTATGGTTGGTTTGAATATTAGCCGCACCATTAATGTGGGTTATTCTTATGATTTGCAAACATCTCAACTCAATACAGTTAGTAAGGGAACCCATGAAATCCTGATTGGATTTTTAATTGGCAACCGTTATGGTGATTGGTGTCCAAGGAATTTATGGTAATTCTATTCTAATTAATACATAAAAAAATCCCGAATCAATGATTCGGGATTTTTATTAGCGTCTTTGAAGACTTATTTCTTGATTTCTTCTTCGTTGATATTGATATTCAATTGATCCTTACCATTAAACAAAGACTGGTATTTGGCTAGAGTAGCAGCATCCTGCTCTTTACCATTGATACTCAATTTACCATCTTTTAATTCTACCATCAGTTTACCAGCTACTTGAAAACCATCTTTTTTAATGGCTTCAATTAAAGCTTTGTAATCATCACCAGTAGCTGTAATAGTTGCACTGGTTTTAGTAGAATCATTAGTAGTAGCACTAATAGTCATTTCAATTTTCTTTTCTACCATCGGCGCAGCCTTAGACTTATGCAATTGTGCCAAAGTAGGAGCAATTACCAAAGAAACAATAGACATTAATTTGATCAAGATATTCATAGAAGGTCCAGAAGTATCTTTAAATGGATCACCTACAGTATCACCAGTTACAGAAGCTTTATGTGGTTCAGATTTCTTGTAATAGATTTCTCCGTTGATCTCAACACCTTTCTCAAATGATTTCTTGGCATTATCCCAAGCACCACCTGCATTGTTTTGGAACATACCCATTAGAACACCACTTACAGTAGCACCTGCTAAGAATCCTCCCAATACTTCTGGTCCAAAAATAAAACCAACAATCAATGGAGAAAGAATAGCAATAGCACCAGGCAACATCATTTTTTTCAAAGATGCTTCTGTTGAAATAGCCACACATTTATCATATTCAGGTTTA
>Ga0209480_10000489_pt1 | contig 32783 bp, 29 predicted proteins | sample JI61114C2DNA_FD_187501 | JGI IMG/M metagenome (GOLD analysis project Ga0209480, IMG submission 187501) | Wastewater effluent complex algal communities from Wisconsin, to seasonally profile nutrient transformation and Carbon sequestration -... | ecosystem: Engineered > WWTP > Effluent > Algae... | reverse complement strand
TAAAAATTTAACTTCCTCCTTAATAAAGCTAGCTGCAAATAATTGAAATTCATCATTATGTTTTTCAACAAATTCTTTCCTTGCTTTTTGAGCAGCACCAGAAAAGTGAATGATTTTATGGATATCACTATTAGGAAAAATCCTTTGTAATTCAATTTCTGGTTTATCTCCAATTGAAATAATTTTAGCAGAATCAGTTTTTAGAGTTTCGAATTCTTTTTTTAGATGGGGTCTCCAAAAATTATACATTACCTTTCGGACTACATTGGCAGAATCAATATTCATCGCTGACTTCGAGACATCTGTAATATGGTAGTTAGATGTTAAATATTTGTTTATGGCAAAATGTAATAAGTAGTCTCCTTTCGAAAAAATGAAATTTCTGAAACCTTTGGAAATTAATTTATTTGCGTTATCCACTGTACCCCATTTGCCAAATGATGGCTCCATTGCTACAAAGAAATAGTCCACCTTTTTCGTAGGCATGAAATTGGGAAGATAAACTACATCAAAATTATGACCCAAGCTTTTAAGTTTATCAATGGATTTTATTCCAAGCACTTTTTCTTCTTCTATTAAGTTATTTAAGTTATCTATAAACTCCATCTTAATTACTTATTCTTCTTAAAATTCTCCGCCTGCTCAAAGATCTCCACATATACCTCATCGCGTGCCACCGGAGGGTAGCCAAATTCATCAAGCAACAGGATTAGACCTACTTTCAATGTTGCTTTAATATCTTCCCTTTTATTCCAATCAGGGAATTTAGCCTGAGTTTCAACTAGATTTTTAACTGCTTTTGCGAGAACGATGAGTTTGTCTTCCGGATAGTTGAAGTCATATTTGGCACACAACATCTTAAGGATATCGTAAAATGCCTTTTCTTCAAAGTCAATACCCAACGCCTCACCTGCTGAGAACTCTTTGTGTACTTCCATGATGAGATTGGTCAATTGTTCAGCCATTTCTTCATAAACCTCACTGCGAAGGATGTCGTTGGCATCTCTTTGATTGTAGCGATCCACGAGTGTTTGCATTTTTTTGGTAAAGTCAACACCTTTTACCTTGTTGACTTTTTTCATCTCCTTGATCACCTTTGCAAGGAGCTGTTGCAATAACTTTATTTTCGTATTTGGCAATTTTATCTTGTCGATCTTAGCAAGGTAGTCAGCATCAAAAATATCTTGTTGTGTTCCATCTTCACCGAGTTTCAGTATTTCCTCCACTCCATCACTGGCCAGTGCATCCTTGATCATTTCCCTGACTCTTGCATTCATCTGAGAAATATCAGGAGCATCTCCTTTGGTGAGTTTAAATACGATAGACCTCACAGCTATGTAAAAATGTGTCAGGTCTTTTTCATGTTGAGTTACGAGCTCACTTCCGGAACAAATATCATACGCTGCCTTCAGCCGCTTGACCAATCCCATAAACCGGGTTTCTTCTTCCTTGGTCTTTTGAATAAATTCAGCAGCGAGATTGAGTGTATTCAGCTGTTCCATTGTATTGCCAATGAAATATTTGATGTTATCAAAAGTGTGGAACAACTTATTTAACAGATCCAGATGATTTCTTACGATAATAAGTGACTCTGCAATGTCTTCAAAATTATCTTTGTCCCCTGTATTGTATTTGGCCAGGGCCATGTTCATCTGGTTTTTGATGCCGATGTAATCTACTATTAATCCCTTATTTTTATTCTTGTATTTCCTGTTAACTCTGGAAATCGTCTGGATAAGATTATGTTGCTGAACCGCCTTATCTATATACATAGTGTCCAAACATGGAACATCAAACCCAGTCAGCCACATATCCACCACAATTGCAACTTTGAAATTCGAGTTTTCATCTTTAAATTGCCGATCAAGTTCTTTTTTATATTCCTTCGTCCCCAGCAAATTATACAGAACCTCATCATCATCCTTATCACGCGTCATCACCATCCTCACCTGGGAAGGATGAAGCTCCAGCTTCATCCACTTATCCTCCTGCTCCAGCTTCATCCACTTATCCTCCTGCTCCTGCTTCACCCCATCTCCCCCCACTTCCTCCTTTCCTTCCCTCCTTATCGTGCATCCTCTGAATCTATACGCCGCACTTCCAGCCGGTAAATGCGCCTTATCCGGGTTATTCAAAATATAATTGATAGTATTGTTAAAATGATCGCCGTCTCTTATAAATCGATCCCAGGATTCCGACATCCAAAATTCTGTAGCATCTTTTGGGATGTTTAAACCATATTTTTTATTGTTTTTTAGCGCCCATTTTCCAGTGAAAGATTTCCAGGATTGGAGGATCTTGGATAGATCGCTGTTGTCTTTAATCAGGACGTGTACATGATTAGGCATAATACTCCAAGCCAGAAGATTATATCGATCACCATCGTGAAACATTAGCGCGTCTTGCATTACTTGGGCCATTTCTGGATGGGCTAATGCACAACTACCCAATCCTCGATCTAAATACTTTTCATATTTTTTTCTTTTTTGGATTTCATAATCATCTCCCTTAAAGTTTTTTAATTCCTCCTCAATACCTCTTAATACTTCCTGAGGCAAACTGTCTGCTAACCTGAATGTAATGAATTGTATCAGGCCTAGTTTGTTTCGATGGGGTAACTTACCTGTGTGCCATTCTTCCGGAAAACCAAAGTTGGTGGTGAAGGAGTCCGCGTAGTTGGCATCAGGAAAAGAGCCGGAGCTCTTTTCTCCCAGGACCCTCGCACTTAATAGTTCTATTACATTTTTATAAAAATCGTATGCGATCTCTCTCGTACTACAAACAAACATTGCCTTTCCCTTTACTGTAGATCCCTCTGAAACACGAGTTTCATAATGATGTACAAAGTCTTCCGCCAATACTTTTAAACGCTTTGGGTCACCCAAAATAGAATTCATATTGGCGACTGTCTCCTTGCTTTTTTCAATCTGATATTCATTGGCACCTGCAGCGGCAACTTCTGCATAATATTGTTCTATTTTCTCCAACTCCGTATTGTGTAGTGCGACCTTGGCAGCCCTGCCTTCATAGACGATGCGCACTGTGATCTCATCATTGACTGATTCCGTCATGGTGTATGTATCAGCCACCTTACCAAATACATCCAGCGTAGCATCTATTGGAGTACCTGTGAATCCTACAAAAGTGGCATTGGGCAATGAATCATGCAAATATTTAGCAAAGCCAAAAGTCTTTTTCACACCCTTTGAAGTGATTTTGACTTTCTGATCGAGATTGACCTGGCTTCTATGCGCCTCGTCAGAGATGCAGATGACATTGCTTCGGTCAGTAAGAAGGGCCGCATCTTCGGTAAACTTATGGATGGTGGTCAGAAATACGCCTCCACTCTGCCTTCCTTGCAAATGTTTGCGCAGATCCATACGGCTTTCCACACTAATGATCGTATTATCTCCGATGAATCCCTTAGCATTCGTAAATTGTTCAGAAAGCTGAGTATCCAGATCAACTCTGTCAGTGATGAGTACGATGGTCGGGCTGTTGAAGTGAATACTTTTCATGATCAGCCTCGTGAGGTACAGCATCGTAAAACTCTTGCCACATCCGGTAGCGCCGAAGTAAGTCCCACCTTTACCATTGCCTTCCGGTTTCTGAGCGGACTTTATAGTATCAAAAAGTCGTTTAGCAGCATAATACTGGGGATATCGGCAAACGATCTTTTCATTCTTTTTTGAAGAATCGGGAATATAAATAAAATTGCGGATGATGTCCCTCAATCTGTTTTTATCGAACATGCCGCTTATCAAGGTAAACATGCTGTCTATGCCATTGACATCTTTTGCCAGACCATCTACTCGTCTCCATGCATAATAAAAATCGTAGGATGCGTAAAATGAACCTGCCTTACTATTGACACCGTCGCTGATGACACAAAACGTATTGTATTTAAATAATTCCGGAATATCTCTTTTGTAGCGGGTGGTTAATTGTTTGAAAGCATCTTCCAGATTGACTTCTTCTCTGATCGTACTCTTAAACTCAAATACTACTAATGGAAGTCCATTGATATACACGATGCCATCAGGAATTCTTTTTTCCGTACCAACTATCTCACATTGGGTAACAAACTTATAAATATTAAAATCTGAAGTCGTAGCCACCTTTGGATCACCGATGACATCCAGATCATTACTGACGAATTGTTCATCCAGTCCTTTGTAATCAATCAGCTCAATATGAATATCCTTGTCGTTGCGGTCTGCTCTTTTCAGGATGAAGCCATCTGAAAGCCAATTGATTATTTTTTTGTTGCTTTCATAAAGATCTGATGAAGGAAGGGATTTAAGTTGAAGTATGATAGATTTTGCTTCATTCAAGGTCAGTCGTTTGCTTTCATATCGATTGAGAAAATAGGTTATTAAATCAGCTTCAATAATTACTTCTTCCGGAGCTCGAATAATGGTATCACCGGTAAAATGCGGATACCCCTCCTGCGAAAGGAGTTCAATAAAAGCATTTTCAAGTTTTTGTTCGGTGAATTTCATATTTATGATGAAGGTAACCCTAACTTGTCAAAAAATGCTTTATTTCTCTCTCTTGCCATGTTTGATAAACGATCAAAAGATATAACTTCTATGTATGAATTGTATCTTTTATGATGTCCAAAATATCCCATTTTATCAGATGTAATTCTCAAATCTAAAAAATCACATCTTTCTTTAATCGTAGGTGTAATATCGCAAATAACATAACAGAAACCCGGGATATGCTTAGAATCTGGAATAGGTCTTCCTGCAGCAGTAACTGCATTTCCTTCTCTAACTCTATTCAAATAATTTAGAGCTTGCTCAATAGGGTCCTTTTCCTCACCCGCTTTTGCGTCATTTCTCATAGGTCTTTTTATCTCAACAACTGTAATAGTTCCAAGTGGCAAACTGTCTCCATCATTGACTAATAAGGGATTATCGTACACATTTAAACCAAGTATATCAGGTTCTTTATTAGATTTTGAGTCAGTGATTGGCATAGAATTTATAGTTTTATCGGAAGCTAAGTAATTGTGAAATGCCAAACGTTCATCTACAAGCCATAAATTGCTATCCTCAAACCTAACTTCATCACTTACCTTTTGCATAGGCATGATAAGTTTGTGTAAAACTTCCTCTTTTGAATATTTACCATCTTTGCCTTTTTGAATTGCATAATTAAGTATGTCAAGAATAACTTTTCTATGCGCTACATAATTTGCTAAATCTGATCTTTTTAAATCACTTGCTTTTGATAAATATTTATCAATACGTTTATTATAATCTTCTTTTTTAAGGCCATTTGGCACCATTAAATCATGCCCATCTGCTAGTAATTCTGTTTCAAATGCCATTAGAAGTAGATGCAACTTAATGTCCAATTCTTTATCCGTGATATTTGGATCAACAATTTTTTCTTTTTCAGATATATGATCCAATATTGGCCTATATTTAGGTGCTTTTGAATGAACAAAATCCGTTAACCTCTTGATACCTATTAATTTGTTTTCTTGCAAGTATTTATCTAAATATTCTGTTATAATTACTAAAGCGTTCTCTCTAATTTCATTAAATGATATTTCTAAATCAGCGTAAATTCCTTCTACTGTTTCCGAAATATTAAATCCAAACCTTTCTGGATTCACTTTTTCTGTTAAATAGCTAGAAGTAAGAAAACACAAATAGGCAAAGTTCTCATTTCCATCATTCAAAATGCCAAATAAGCCAGGGATTTTCCCTTGTAGATTCTCTTCCTTAACAACTCTACTTGCAGCACTATAATTAATACTATGTTTGTTTTGTAAGGAGGATTTCAACTTAACATGAGTAATTTCGAAAACAGTTGATTTAATCTCAAAAGAATCTTTGTCAGATGCATTTATCATTAAATTCTCATAATCCTTTTGTAATGAAATTCTTTCATTATTATCTACAATAATTATTTCTGGGGCACCCCCTTCTCTAATAAAGTACCATAAACAATGCTCTAGTAGATCATGGGCAATTGATTGAGGCAACTTCTTTAAGTATTTTGAATATTCTTTGCGAATATTTTTCAATTTAATTGAAGTTTCAATTTTTGCGTTTGGTGTGATATCGATATTTTCATTATGGATATCATTATCAACATTGAAATCAAATTGTCTAGTTTTAATTTGTAAATTTTCTCCAAATGAGCTTTTAACACATACTTGGCTAAATGCCTTAAGCCATAATAACCTTCCTACCCCTCGACAGCCAAGCGAGATTTTATGTTCAGAGTCTAAAATTTGAAATGATTTATGATTATCTGAATTAAAACCGACTCCATTATCTATAATTTCAAAGCCAATAATATCAGATTTTGTATCTTCAAATGCGGAAGATTGAGGAGACCTTATTATACTAATTGTGATATTTCCTTCAACAGTTGAAGAGTAAGTACCCATATTTATTGCTGCATCAATAGAATGGATGGAATTGACGACTGCCTCAAAAAGCGGATGAAGAGCATGGGTCAAAGGAAGATTTGTATTTCTTAAGCGACCTTTTAAACTGGTATTAAGGCTCATATGATTAATTTTCTAATTTAGTTAAATCTGAAAGCAAAAAGGTTTTGAAATCATTTAATTTTTGATTTTGTGAACTTTTTGTTTCATTCATTTTTGCTATCGCAATAGTTTTGTTAGTAAAATTCTCTTCAATATTTCTGATAGGAATTAATATAGCTACTTTTTTTAATTCCGATAACTTAATTCCAAAAACTGTGGTTCCTGATGACCTACCTTCTAACTCCTGTTTTGCAAGGGGCGTATTTAGCCATAAATGTAAATACCAACCTGAAATAATTTGTTTTTTTGTTCGGATAGCAAAAAGCCTCTGACTTAATGCAATTCTGGAATTAATAGCCAAATAATATGTTTCTCCAAGTGGTGCTTCTGAAGTTAAGATAACATCATCGACTGCTAGTTCTGGGTTCATCCATGAATTATAGTTTATCTTATTCACATAGGGAATAGTATCATGTTTAACAATTTTGCCATTGTTAATATTCATTGCTGAAATAACAGGATATTTAAACTCTTCACTATAATTTTGTAAATTCAATATCGATTTACTTTTTCCTCTTTTAGAAATAAAATATTCTATAATTTGATGAAAATGCTTAATTTCCCATTTCTCAGGAATATCCTTTCTTAATTCCTCACACCATACCATCTTTCCACCACTACTCCTATAAGGCTTCCCTTCCTCATCAGGAAATTCAAACTCCACAAACCACCTCTTATATATCGTCTGCGCAGTTTCCTCCAACTTTTTTATAATTTGATTATTTAGTTGTATCCGATCCTGAATGACATTGTACTCTTTGACTATTTCTCGCTGCTTTTGAATGGAGGGCACAGGTAGTTTCATGTCACAAAAATCTTCCCATTCTAAACTACCTCGCACGCCACCAACTGCATGAAAACAAGCTTCTCTATCAAACTCTTCCCTGGAAAACCACATCATGAGATATTCAGGATCTAACATTGAAGAATCAACAACTTCAAACACCGGATAAGCTTGAGAAATTATTGCTTCGTTAACTTCTTTAAGAAGTGCAATCGGCATTTTCTTATCTCGCCTCACCTGCATTGTACTGCAAGCAAATTGGTTTTTTAGTATTATTTTATAATTTTCCATATCGGTACCTATAATGTTAGCTACTGACGGAATAAATTTTTTTGAAATACTTAATCCTAAAAGGTTTTGAACTTTTAATCCCTTATTTCTTATATCAACTAATTGAATAAAATCTCCTATTCTTTTATAAATTGTCTTTTTGGCAAAAGCACTATAACTCATATCCAAGCTCTTTAAATACCTTTAATAAGTCCTGCTTGGATGTTTCCTCTTGATGAAAAAGATCTTTGAATTCTGATCGAAGAGATTTCATTTTTTCATCAAAATCAATATGCTCATCCCGGTTTACAAATTCAATGTATTTACTCGGCACCAAAGAAAAATCTTTTTTTATAACCTCTTCTATGCTTGCCGAATAACAATATTCCGGAACATCAGTATATGAGTTATTCTCCTGTTGCCAATCATGATAGGTAGCTGCGATGAATTTGACTTGCTCTTCACTAAACTGGATAAATTTTTTCTCAAAAGGCTCACCAATCTGCCTCAAATCCATAAATAGAATTTCTTGTTGTCTATTTCTATAATGCCTCTCTTCATCTCCAATACTTCTGCTGTGAGCTTGTTTGTTTTTATTAAGAATCCATACAGTTACACTGATGTTCGTGGTGTAAAACATATCTTGCGGTAATACCATAATAGCCTCAACGATGTTATTCTCAATCAACTTCCTCCTAATCTTATACTCTTCACCACCTCCACTGAGCGCACCATTTGCAAGGATAAAACCTGCAACTCCATTTTCCGAAAGTTTGGAGACCATATTGAGGATCCAGCCATAATTGGCGTTACTTTTTGGAGGAACTTCATATCCTCTCCAGCGTGGATCGTCTTTGAGTTCATCTGCACCGCGCCAGTCCTTTTGATTAAATGGAGGATTGGCCATGATAAAGTCAGCTTTCAGGTCTTTGTGTTGATCATCACCAAATGTGTCTGCTGCTTTTTCTCCAAGATTTGCTGATATGCCCCGGATGGCGAGATTCATCTTTGCAAGTTTATAGGTGGTATTGGTATATTCCTGCCCATAGATGGAGATCTCCTTTTTACTCCCGTAATGATTTTCTATAAACTTAATGGACTGAACGAACATACCACCGGAACCACAGGCAGGGTCATAGATGATTCCCTTATATGGTTCGATCATTTCTGCAATTAGATTCACAATACTTTTAGGAGTATAAAACTCTCCCTTTCCCTTGCCCTCTGCCAGTGCAAATTTCGAAAGGAAATATTCATACACCCTTCCGACGATATCTTGAGACTTGTCTTTGAGTGTGTCTATTTCATTGATCGTATCGAGTAAGGATGACAGCTTTGTGATGTCAAGTCCAAGACGCGAGAAGTAATTATCCGGTAAAGCTCCTTTTAGCGCGTTGTTGTTTTTTTCAATATTGTGCAGCGCAGTATCTATCTTAAGTGCGATGTCATTCTGTTTCGCATTCATCATGATGTAAGACCAACGGGAGATCTCATCCAGAAAGAAGACATTGTGCATATTGTAAAAGTCAGCCATCTCAATGTACTTCTCCTTACCATCCGCAATCAGCTCCTTCCTATGCGCCTCAAATTTATCACTTGCAAACTTGAGAAAGATCAATCCAAGGACGACATGTTTATACTCTGCCGGTTCTACACTGCCTCTTAGTTTGTTGGCAGAATCCCACAGGGTTTCTTCGATTGATTTTGTTTTGGTTTGTTTGGCCATTTGACGCTTAATATGATGTAAAGAAAATAAAGGTAATAAAAATGTTTTAGGTCATAGACACTAAGGAGCTTATACTTCAAAACACTTCATCTTCTTTCAATAAAAGTCAAAGCGAGACCCATTACATTTAAAGCAAATTCCACTTTCTACATGTTTATATTGTGGAAACCAACCTGCACCATAACATCTTGTACAAACTTCCCTTTTGGACAACAATTTTCCATTGATGTCTAAAATATCAATAACCGAATTCTTATGAAGATTTTCATGACATGGCCAGCAAAGAGTTTCAAGGGCCTCATCAGGATACTCCCACGCCATTTTGCCTTCCTGATAATATTTATGATGGATGTTTAAGTTTCTTAAATAAAGCCACTTCTTTAAATCCATCTGTTGGTTGATATCTTCTTTTGATAGTGTTGAATATTTAAAAGCAGAAGATATATTATTTTTTAAGCTATATCTCTCTTCATTATGATAAATCGAAGCGTATGTAATTATACTACTTCTTACTTGCTCAGGTTGAAAAGGAAAATCAATATCGATTACACTAAATAATATTTGATGATTATCCTCAAATTTGTAAAAACAGATTTTCCCACTTAATTGCTTAAAATCAAGTCGGTTAGGAGTATTACAAAATATTATTTTAGCATTTATATAATCCCAAATTTTTGATTTGAAAGTTGTTTGCGCTTCCAACACTCCAAACATTAAATTTTCATGATAACTATTGTTCAAACACTTATGGCATGTCATATTGTCTCGTTCAAGTATCAGCTTTCTTCGTGTTTTCCATTCAACGGTCTCAAGTTGCTCTGCGTAATTCATTATTATTGTATTAAGAATATAAATAATTAGCCCAATAAGAAGTCTTTATTATCAACCTATCTATTACTGTACATGATGAAATTTGATCTTAATATGTTAAAGTAAAAAAATATTATTCTTTCGACACTCCTAAATTTTTTCCACTTTAATCGGCCAGCCAATAGAACCAATTTTCTCTTTAACCATTTTCATCGTTGCAAGCACATCTAAGAAATTTGGTAAATCACCATGAACTAAATTCTTAAAATCACCATTATAGGTTTCACTTAATCCATTCCATATATCTTCAAGATCTTTAAATATCATCGCATCTTTCGGATGATTTTTCAACCATTGATTATTGCTTTTATAACTAGTCTTATCATCCTGGGCAACTTTACTCAGCATTTCTTCAAAATCTCCACTTTGGAAAAATGAATTGAGCTTTTTATTTTGCAATAGTTGATGTATATCATAAACGTGTCTGATTTTCTTTTTAAGATCATTTATAGCATCATCTGAATACGAAAATCGGACAAGGCTCATGATTTTTTCACACAGTGTACGACGGGGATGTAACACTTTAACTTCGAATGGTCTCAATCCATATTGGTCAATGAAGGCTCCTTGATCCGTGCTTTCCATCATTTCCGATATATACGTCCGAACAAATTTGGATTCATAAGGCTCAAAATTACCCAACCAGGTGACTTCCAAAACGATTACATCCCTGATCTGTCCGTATGCTCCTTGAAATTCTTTTTCATAAGTATGAGCAGTCTTCCTTATGTTACCCTTTTTATTCGTTACACCTCCAATCTCTACTTCCGGTAGTTGAGCGGTTAAAACTTTTCCAAGTTCTCTTATCTTGATTTTCATTTGTGCGTCAGACTCTCCATCCTTTCTTAGTACAGTTAAATCTATGTCTTCTGAAAAGCGATCAATCAATTTATAACATTTGGACAAAGCTGTACCTCCTTTAAATATTGCATCTGCTCCAAGGGGATCTGTGAAAATGGTGTACAACGCATGTGTCACCCAATAGTCCTTTTCAATATAAATTTCAGGAATTCCTTTCTGCTGTGCCGTTGTCTGAACAGCTTGTCTGAATAATTTTTTATTTTCGTGGAGATTCATATTATATTCCAATTTTGGGTATTAGGTAATATTTTATCTGCTCCTTTTATTTTATACTTTGTAATAGGATTTAAAGATTTGTACAAACCTAGTATAAATCCTATATGTCCTAAATCCTCAAGAATGGCTCCAAGTAATGCTCTTGTTGCAGGAGGATATTTAAGTGCTAATCTTACTATGGTATATAGATCCAAAGCAGGCACTTCTTCAATTATTGCAATTAATCTTTTGAGTGATTGCTCAATGGTGCTATCGGGAATTTTTTTAATGAAACGAATTGCATCCAGTACTTGAAACATAGGAATATTGTCTTTGGTAATCGTATTCTTTTGTTTAATGAATGAAATATTATATCTGTTTCTCTTGAAAGCCGGGGCGGTAACATTTTTTCCTATTTGAATAGTATTGCTCACCTGTGTCGTCAATCCCAACTTATTATAGATACTTAAACAAGTCAGATATCCGATAAGCTTGCCATCATCTTCCAGCAAGTCTTTCACAATTTGCTCCTGGTTAGGTTGAAGATCACCAAATGGTGTCCTTTCCGGTTTATAATATTTACCTTTTGAAAGCTTTTCTATTTTGCCGGAGGCAACCATCCTATTGAGTGCTTTTATTACAGCTTCCTTTCTTTCCACCTCCAAATGAAAGTCCTCATAGGTGAAGACATAACCCTGAGGAAATCTATTGAGCTTCGATGTAATAATATCAGTGGTCTTCATGACTTTCATTAAGTCACAAAGGTAATAGAAATGTCCAGTTTTTTAATTAAAAAACTGGACATTTCTGAAAAATATTTTATTATGTATGGAATTTATAACTTCGCAACAAGTTGCGAAGTTAGTTCAGCGACTTCAAATTTCTAATAATGAGAGGCAAGCAGTCTTCAATTTCTATAATTCAACCCTCGCCAAACAACTTCTCCTTCCACTGCTCAACCATCCTGTCCATCAACATCCTAGCATTCGCAGGACTGGAACTCGGCAATAAAACATAATTTATTTCGTCCTTCTTCTGAAAATATTTATTAAAAAGTGATTCTGCCTTTCTCCCGTTAAAAGCAATGATTTTTAGATTTTGGTGATCATTAATAAAAATTTCAAGGTCGTTCTGGATTTCATTCAATATAGCGGTATCGAGACTTCCAATTCGATGCGCTGAATGTACCACATCCCAAAGTGCAATTTTGGATATCTTCAACAATTTGACTTTCTCCTCATAATCCTGAGGTAATTCATGCTCTGTTATTGCCGCAATTAACTTCCAAAACTTATTCTGCGCATGACCATAATACTCCTGCAATTCCAAAGACTTTTCTCCCGGTAGCGAACCAAGTATCAGTATCTCAGCGTCATGATTTGAGATGGGAAGGAAGGAAGATTTAAGTGGGTTCATTTCATCATTCATGTTATATTTCTTATAAAAAATTAGAAATTGGAAGTTAGAAATTAGAATGGCGCTCCGTGAGTATTACCCATTACTTATTACCCATTACCCATTACTACTCCGCCTTATACCTTGTATACTCCACCGCACCAATCATCAGTTTGTCCCCATTTCTGCTCACACTCTCCGTTTCCGTACTTTTCAAATCCGGCCGCACCATCGACAATCTGTCTCCTTTCAACTTCCAACTGCCTTCCCACATAGTAGCTTCTCCATCAGGGCCTTGAATATGCAATCTACCGTCTTCAAAAAAGTCGAGCGATATTTTATCGGTTTTTGTTTCCCAGCCGTATGTGCCTTCTGTTGAGATGAGGAATTCCCATAACTCTGTTTCTTTGATTTTTAATTCCTCCTCTGACATTACTTCCTCTTCAGCCTGAAGTGTATCTGTTGACACAACTGCTACTTTTTCTTTTGAAGGTCCGCTGCAGGCATGGAATAGTAAAGAGGTCATTAGTACCAACCCAGAAATTAAAACTGCCCTTTTCATAAATATATTTTTTAAAATGTTTTACGAATATATCAAACAAACATCAAACAACAAACTCCAAACCACATTGTCACAATTTCAATTTCAAACTAACTACAAAATTTCGCCCCGGAGCCGGATTATAATAACGTCCTCCCAAAGCATTTATATCATTGCCGGAACTGTATCGTGCATTCAATAAATTGTCTACACCTCCATTGAGATTAATTACTGATTTACCAAATTTAAAACTTTTTTCTATTTTAACCTGAAGCAAATCATAAGATTTGGCAGATACAGAATTGGCATCATTGAGTGGTAAACTTCCTACATATGTGTGCATCATAGACAAACTAAATCCCTTCTGAAATTCGATAAATATCCCTGAGACAATAACCTTATCAGGTACTCCGGTCAGTTTATTTCCGGAAAAATTATCCTCGCCAGAGAAGTAATCTCTAAATTTAAAATCATTAATTGTAGTTGAATTAAAAAGAGAAACTGAATGAATTAGCGTCCTCGAAATACTCGATTTAATTAATTTATAATTAATCGAACATTCAATTCCGTTTTGATTAGTTCCTCCCGAATTGATAAAAAATTCTGCTCCCGAACTATCTACCTGCCTGACAATTGCATCTTCCAATTGATAATGAAATGCAGCCACATCTATTTTTAACCGCTTATTATTAAATCGAAGACCCGCCTCATAGTTCCACCCACTTTCAGGTTTCAGGTTTTGATAGATGAAATTATTGGAAGGAAGAACTTCAGCTGTAGTAGGTGGAGAATATCCCCTGCTCACAGATGCTCTTAGTAATACCTGCCTTCCCAATCTTAGACTGCTGGCCAGTCTGGGCATCCATTGCGGATCAAAATCGGTTTTTAATTTTGGAACTTCTTTGAATACATGCTGGGCATTGGTAAGACTTACTGAACCTTCCACTACCCAGTTATTAAACCAGATACTTTGAAATCTTGTGAAATAAAAATGCTGGGTACTTAGAATACTACTTCCACTTTGCAGATTTCCTTTTTCACCACCATTATTATCATAATTATTTATTTCAGCAGCTGTTTGTTGCCATTCCAGTCCTGTATTCCAGTTCCAGTTTAAAAGACTTTTTGAATTCAATTTACTGACCAATTCTATACTCGTACGCAATCCGTATGTATTTTCTCCACGGATTTCATAATTGGTAATAAATGGATTTTTGAAGTCAACTCTGGACCCAAATATTGAAATTTTATGACTCAGTCTCGAATTAAATTCATATCGGTGATTCGCTCCCATGAAGATAGATTTGAGATATACGCCTGCCTTTTGTGCTTCCGATCCGGGCAATGTCGGTGTGGCATATCTTGCCGATCTTGGATTAAATTCAAGTTGTATTTGATTAAGGCCACCCGGAGTTTCATAATGCATATTTGCAGCAAACAAGAATAATTTCAAAGTTCCTTTTTCTGAATATTGCCATCTATCTGATAGGCGGATCGTGGCCCGACGCATTGCAGAATTATCTCTGTATCCGTCCGATCTTTGGAAAGACTGTTGAATAGATCTTAGATGGGGTCCGAACCTTTCACTACCTGACAACTGTTCGGTGAATAAACCGTAAGAGCCTGTTGAAAGCTTTATCTCGGAGGGAGTATCCGTATTTACTCCTGTAGGAAGAATGTGAACAACTCCTCCGGTATTTGCCCCAAAAAGACTGCCATCGGGGCCTTTAATGATTTCCAGAGAAGTTTGATCGTTAAAATCCAACATGTTCAAATAAGTATTTCCTCCGGCATCTGTGAGCGGATATTCATCGAGATAAACTTTTACATTTCTAACCCCAAAAGGGGAACGCAATAAACTTCCGCGTATAGAAAACCGGTAACTTCCAGGTGAACGCTCCTCCATGCGGACTCCGGGAATAGAATTGACTACCGGGAGTAATTCACTTTGTAATCGGTATTTCATGATGGATGAATCAAGAAGAGCCACAGAAGAAGGACTTGTGAAGGCGGATAATTTACCTGGATAAGCCGTGATTATTACCTCCGTTAGGGTGTCAGTTATGGCATTGGAAGAGCTATTTTGAATTTCTTGTGAAAATAAATAGTTGGTAGTAAACAATAAAATTAATGCAAAATGATAAAAGACTTTCATGGGTCTACTTAAAATCAATGTAAATTGTTTAACAATTGGAATCATTTGTTCTTGTATTCCCAATGTTGATCAAAATTATTCCCATTGATTGATTTTAACAGATCTGAACAGAAGTCAGACTTTAAGGATTTCTCTTTTGTTATTTGACTCTCAATATAATCCATCATTAACTTACCACGATCTTCGTTGCAAAAGAGAAAAAAAGCACAGATTACTTTTTTGGATTCGATAATTGGATATGTGCTAAAATAGGTGGAATAGTCACATCCTTTTAAATATAAATTTGGTAATTCTCCGGCGATAATTTGTTTGATGTAAAACTCACTTAAAAATGATTGCTTTTGAAGTAAAGAATACTTCAGGGCTATGTATGTAGCCATCGCCTTTATATTTTTATCTTTTACATCAGCTATAACTTTTTTTATGAGTTCTGATTGAATTGAATTAGGATAACCATTGAAATACATCTCTAATGCCAGCACATTCAGTTGTTCGCAAGATTCACTAAAAGTATTCAAGAATTCCGGATGATTATTAAGTATATCAAATAGCAGTTCCTGACTTCCTGCATAATCATCATTTCGTAATTTTATTTTTAGTAACTCATACTTGCCACGTCCACTTATTGATTGCTTAGATTTTATAGTCCACAAAAAATCTGATTCGAGCCCAATAAACTTCCTGTTTATAAATATTGTATCATCTAGTTGGTCAAAATAAAATCCAAGCCAGTCTGATGTAACAAATACAGGCGACTGAAATGTTCTTCCAAATTCTGCAGTTTCAATAATTTGTGATGAGGATGAAGCTCCATAACGCATATTTACATTGTCGGCTAAAATGTAATACGACAAACTCCCCTGAGAAAAAACAATTGACCCGGCGAATACAAATAAATACAGCAAAAGAAACCTCATTTTTAATCCTAGTTTTTAAGTTACTTAACTTTAATATTTTGTCAATTGGTAATTTTTTTTTGCCTGTTAAATTCATAAAAATATAACTATTTATAGACAAATTTAAATCAGATCAGAATGTCATACTTACTAATTAAAACAGCTATTCCTGAGACACACTATTTACTTCGATCCAATATCCATCAGGATCCTGCAGGAATACTTGACGAATACCATCTGCCCGAACATTTATTTTCTGAGGAGTTCCGGGCCAATCTGAATAAGGTATTTTTTTACCATCAAGGTTTTGTATAAATTTATCGAAATCCTTAGTTGATAAAGCAAAATGTACAGCTTTGTTTATTTTGACTCTTTCTTTTATAGTCGATATAAGATGCAACTCTATTCCATTACCGGTGGTAAACCATCGAATTCCTTCTACTTTTGTTTTATTTGTGATCTCTTCCAACTTCAAAACTTCTTTATAGAATGTACATGAGCGCTCGAGGTCTGTCACAGAAATGGCTACATGGTTGAATGAAAAATTTAATTTCTGCGCATAAATTGGTGAATTTAAAGCAATCATAAGAAAGAGTATAGGTAGGAATTTCATTTAAAGAGATTTATTTGAAAAGGTAATTTAAATTTTCCAAATACAAACCTATTTATTTTACGTAAACTTATGGCAATGATCAGTAAAAGTGCAAATTGCGAAAGCTGCTTTGTCAATTACATTAAGATAATTACCGGTATATCTTATTTTTGACTTCTATCCTCAGACTTCATCCTCTTCATCTTTCAAAATTCTTCTTCGGCCTCCAATCTCTAAATATTGGAATTTGAATGTAGCTATCTGTATGCCACTTGATCTCTAAAGGCGCTCCTGCATCATGGATCGTTTCGTCAGCGACCTCTTTCCCCGAACCATAATTAATTATCTCGAATGGATGTTTGTTGACATTTAATAAAATGACCAATCTACTTCCTCGTTCAATTATTTTACTAACGATCCTGGTATTATAGAATAAAATTGATTCTTTTCGGCCGGGAGTTAGTAACTGTCGCTCATAATTATCTTTTGCATAACTGGCACGACCGATATAGCGTGTAAGGAAGAAATACGTCCCATCTGCTTTCTGCTCATATAATGCACATGAAATATCCATGTCTTTCTTATTGATCGTAGCAAATAAATGGCCGGTAAACGAACCACTTATTTCAAATTCCTGGTTAAAAATGCCCGACTTGAATATTAAACCATTACCAGCATCAAGAGAATCAAAAATAATATCAGGCGTATAAAAATTGTTTTCTGTGGTTCGATCAGTGAAATCAATTTTCTGGCTAACATAATCCATTCCCGGTTCTAAGGTATTTAATTTGTAATTGCCGGCAGATTTTTCGCTACTCAAATACATTGTAATTGAATCGTTGCTCATTGCATCCAAATTGATCACATGTCTCCATTCATTCGCTCCCATCACCTCATAATTTACCTTGTCTTGTAGGATTTCAGGTTTCTGTTTACCTTTTAAAATATAATCGAGCCAGTCATATGCCAATTCACTCATACTAACATTGGCGACACTGTCTATTTTATATCCCATTAAGTTTTTGGATGGATAACGCTGGCCTCCCCAATGATCATAAGGACCTATTACAAGATAATGATCAGCATTTTTATTATAAAAAGTATGTTGCTTGAAATATTGAATTGCGCCGATTTGTGAGCCATCGTAATAACCTGTGGTTGTTAAAATAGGGATATTGATCTTTCCATATTCTTCCGGAGTAGGTACCACAGACTGCCAATAAAAATCGTAAGCCGGATGGTTGATCCATTTTTTGAATATAGGACTTTCTATACCGGACAAACTATCCAAACTTCGGAATGATAAACCCTGCTTAAACCATTCGAAAGGCAAACTTCGCTTTATCTGTTGATTTTTGTAAATATTATCATTTGGCCAGTAAAGTGTGGCATTCATCTGAACATTATTTTCCATTGGAAAATCAAAACCGGGCATCACCGCAACTTGCGGTACAATGGTTTTTAATGCAGGGTGCAACTTTTTGGTAGCAGCCCATTGAGCAAATCCAGTATAACTACCGCCATACATTCCGACACTGCCATTACACCAGGATTGTTTGCTGATCCATTCAATGATGTCATAAATATCATTTCCCTCATTTTCAAATGGTGCATAATACCTCAGGTCTGTGCGAATACCCCTTGCATAAGCTATGATGCCTACATAATCATGGTCAGCAGACTTTTTTCCGAATAAAGTATCGCCCTTCCCCTGATAATACGTAGTGTAAAATAAAATGGAAGGCAATGGTTGGGAATTTCCTTTTTTCCGCACAATTACAGCACAAATATTAATGCCACTTTTTGTCGGAATCATCACACTATCCTGAATAGTATAAACACTATCCAAAGCAATTTTTTTCTGCGCAAAAGTCAGGGTGGAGGAGAATAAAATTAGGATGAGTATATAATAGTTGGATTTCATCATTTTGTTATAAAAGATTAAGGGTATATTAATATTCTATTTCTAAATGATAATTTTTTCAAAGCAAAAACTATTTTCAACTTCTGCATAGTGACCATAATTCGGTATTGAATGAAATCCATTTTTTATATATAATTGAATTGCTTCAACTTGTCTAAAGCCGGTTTCCATAATTATTTTTTCAAAATTAAGTTCTTTTGCCCAGGTTTCCAATTCCTTTAAAATAGATGTGGCAACACCTTTACTACGAAATTTCGGAAGAACATAAATTCGCTTTAACTCGCCAATGCCCTCTGAATATTCCTTGATGGCTCCGCAACCAATAGCCTCTTCCTCAAGATAAACTACAATTACATATTTTATTGTATCCAACTGATTGAATTGATCAAAAAAGGCATGATCATCTCCATCCAGCACAGCAAGAATTTTGTCCAGCTCTTTTACCAAATTGCGGAAATCAATATTTTCAGAATTTGTTCGTCTAAATTCAGTCATAAATAGCTAAATTTGTAATTATTAAAAAATAAAATTCACAGTTTTTGAAATTCCAGATTTGCATTTCTCAACAGCAAGCTTATTTCGTTGGAATCTCTTATTAATGACCATTTATTTACTTTAGGAGGATTCCCGGTATGCGCTCCAAGATATAGATCCATCCATTGAACGTCATGCCATGAATCGAATTTATAACCTACATTTTTAAAAATTCCAATTTCGCTAAAACCTAAACTTTTATGAAATCCGGTACTTTTTTCATTAGGTAAACTTATCACCGCATAAATATTCAGCATACCCTGAATCTTTAAAATTGAAAACAATGTATTATATAAAATTCGGGCAATACCACGCCCATGAAATGATTCTTCCATGTAAATCGTCGATTCTACACCCCATTGGTAAGCCCTTCTTGAACGATAAAGACCTGCATAGGCATATCCAATAATACGATCACCCAATAGACAAACAACCCAGGGATACTCTTCTGAAATATTTTCTACACGTTTTGAAAATGCATCCAATGTTGGTACATCATATTCGAAAGAAATTATGGTGTCACGCACGTATGGAGCATATATTCCCAGAATTCCTTCAGCATCTTTTTTATCTACCAGCCTGATAGAAAAAACATTTTCCATGTTATTTAAATATCATTTAATGCTCAAAGATAAAATATCAATAGCTAAATGTGTAATGTCATATTTTAATTTATTCAAAAGGATTTAATTCAATAAAATTATCGGGTAAGCTATATAGTTGTATGCGAAAACCATTGTAATGCCAATTCTGATGGGCTTAAACCAATACTTCATGGATTTCCGAAAGTATAAAGAGATGGTTATCAAATTGAATAATAAATAAATATGATCTTTTCCGAATATTTCAAAATAATTGAGCGCCAAATAGAAATTCAACAGACCAATAAACATGCCTCCACTGCTGTGAGTCGCATTAAAGCTAATCCACGAATCCCACATGTTTAAATCTTTGGATAACTTCGGATGAGCCCTCTTCATATCTTCCATTAATGTTGGGTCAAGAGTGGAAAAGCTATCTTTCAAAAAAGCAGCATATAAATGGCCTGAAGTCATAAAAGCTAGGATAAGGGAGCCCAACTCCCATAAATATTTTGCCCACATAGTCATCTAATTAAATGTTATATACATTTAATTACTAAATATATAAAAATATTATCTTTTGGGGCTACCAATCAGATAAGTAACATTCATTCCCAATGAATTCTTGACCTTTCCTGATTTCCATGTATATCTTGCTTCATCATGTACTCTCGCTATTCGCTCTAAATGTTCGGGTGCATAAAGTCGGGTGATAGATACGATACCGTCACACACTGTACAAAAAGGAATGATCGGAATTAAATAAGTAAAAATTAACCTTGAAATTCTAAAGGGTCTGAAAAATGGAGTAAATAGGAAGAATAATAATGGATGAAAAAGAATTATGCCGAGTATCATAAATATATTTCTATCACCACCATCGAAGATACCTATGGGCGCATTGTTTTGAATAGCATTGTGAATGATTTCGCCAATACTAACCTCATCAAAATGATGAATACCTGAAAAAATTGTCCGTAGACCTTTCAATTCCTCCGGGACATTTTTCGCATCTATGGAAGTAGATTCAAAGCTTATACTTTTTGGATATTTGTTTTGTAATAAAGTATATGAACTGATATTAGGAAATTTGTCTGTCAAGGTTACTTTGATGTTTCCCTCACTTGTAGCATTTAATCCGGATAGAACTTCTTCGACTGGTCCTCCGCTACCTGAACAAAGATCAATGATGTTCTGAAGGTTTGTCTGTTTTAAAATCTCCGAGATAAATGGAATTACAGGTTTATAGAATTTCGTAACTTTCAAAAAATAACGCAGATAATCGGTCATACTTTCTCTGATCGTATCAGGAAACCAGGAAAGATCCTCAAATTCAAATAATAATTTGCGCATTTGCCTTAAAGATACTGCCAATAATTGAAGTTTCGGAGTTATATGTGAACGCTGATTTATTTATTATTACTCATTCTAAAGTAGAAATTAGAAGTCAGAAATTAGAAGTCAGAAGTCAGAGGTCGGAAAGTAAATCTATTTATTGAAATTTGTATTTGACTTCAAAATAAATTAATTGTGTAATTACAATTATTTCTTTTACTTTTTGGTAAAATGCACCAAATGTGTTCTGCTTTCCACCTTCAATAATTGACTCGAATCGCCCATTACTTCATCTATCAACCCAAATTCCAAAGCCTCTTGTGCATTTAAATATTTATCCCTGAGAAAAAATGTTTCCAATTCTTCCCAGCTATGGCCTGTATGTTGACCCATCAGGTGAAATAATTGAGTTTGTAAACGTTCCTGTTCCCTCGTCGCTATTCGCACATCTTCTGTATAACCCTGCGCACCTCCACCGGTCGGATGCATGTGGATAGTGGCATGCGGAAGAGCAAATCTTTTTACGCCCGCACTAAGCAAAAAAGTTGCCATGCTCCCTGTAAATCCCACTGCATAAGTATATACAGGGCAAGCCATTGATCTCATAGTATCATAAATTGCAAAACCGGAATAGACTATACCACCTGGACTTTGGATATATAGGTGGACCGGACGGTGACTTTCAACACTATTTAAATACAATAATTGGGCCACTAATAATCCCGCCATAGCATCATTGATCGGCCCGCTGAGGAAAATGATCCGCTCCTTCAGTAATAGGCTGTAGATGTCATAAGCTCGCTCTCCCATGGTGGAATGATCTATCACCATGGGTACTAATCCCATATTTATCATGTGAATTAAATTTTAGAAAATTGAATTGATTTTATTTCTGAATTCCGGATTTTTTAAATCATTGTATAGATCAAAATAGATTTTATCAAATGATTTTTTTAACTCATTTCGATGAAAATGTCTTACAAGTTTTAATACGAACAATTGTTCTTTAAACAATTTATTGAGCCTAGGATCGAGTAATAAATCAAGTTCAAATTTCCACCTTTCGAGTTCAGGCATCTTCCCTTCTATGTAGCGTTCGATACGTTTTGTTATCTTATTCGAAGTCGTCATAATGTATTGATTTTTCCTTTACAACTGATCTTAGTTTTTCTATGCATTTGTATTTTTGAGCACTTGCAGAATGAAGGCTGGCAAATTTATATTCCTTCGCTAATTCCTGAATTGATTTATCCTCAAAATAAAATGAACGCAAGAGGTCCATACATTTTCTGCCGGTAATGGATAAGAAATTAATTAGTTTTAATTGCTTCTTGTTCGCATAAAAGTCATCTTCCATCAAGGGACCGGATGTATTTTGAGCTGATTTCAATTCATTTTCTTCTCTTTTATTTTTTCTGAACCACAGATTTTTAACCAGTGTCATTATATAAGCTTCATCATTTTGAATTACATCTTTAACAGCAGTTCTTCTCTCCATCCACAATATCAGCGCATCATGAAATAGGTCCTTAGCATCTTCTAAATTGCCGCCCCGTAAGGCAATATAGGAAGCACATTTCGGGAACAATTCCAGATAAAAATTTCTGATATCATTCAATTGATTTGTTTCCTTTCTTTCAGCTACTGCATGCATGAGCAAATGTATTTATTACTATGAGTATAAATATGGTAAAATATCACCTTTAGAATGTAAGTATTTTAAATTAATTTTTTCAAACTTCAAAATTCAATTTATAATTTTATCTCTTTAAATGCATTAACTTCTTTCAAGAAACGTGCATCATGTAAGACTGCGGTACGTTGATAGAAATAAGGAATGTATTGGGTTCACGCAAAGGCGATAAGTGAGGACACGGAAAGGACGTCGAGCTTATAAAAATCATATCCGGACCATGACAATCTTAAAAATCTGCGTTCTACTTTTCATCATCATATAATAAATTGAAATCCATGCTTAGCGTCCTCAGCGCTTCTTCCTTTCGCATTGGGTGAACCCTAATTTTGTCTGAATCACGGATTAAACAGATTGCACTGATGACACGGATCAATATCAACATCTTTCAACAATATTTAGCTCGATTTTAGGTTCACGCAAAGGCGCTAAGTGAAGACACGCAAAGGACGCAAAGGCTATAAAAATCATATCCGGACCATGACAATCTTAAAAATCTGCGTTCTACTTTTCATCATAATGTCATTGTCTTCGCGCTTCTTTCTTCCACTTTGCGTGAACCTTACTTTTTGTCTGAATCAAGGATTGTATCGATTACACTGATGACACGGACCAATATCAATATCTTTCAACAATATTTAGCTCGATTTTAGGTTCACGCAAAGGCGCTAAGTGAAGACACGCAAAGGACGCAGAGGCTATAAAAATCATATCCGGACCATGACAATCTTAAAAATCTGCGTTCTACTTTTCATCATAATGTCATTGTCTTCGCGCTTCTTTCTTCCCCTTTGCGTGAACCTTACTTTTTGTCTGAATCACGGATTGTATCGATTACACTGATTACACAGATTTTTATTGCACTTGCATAATTTTGCAAACAGGGATACACTTCACCTCGAAATTAACTGAATTAGCAATGTAGCATATTTCATGGGCTTTATGGTGGAGTTCAATAGCCCTTTCAATCATCGAATCGTCGGTGACAATTACTTCAGGATTTAATGTCACTTCTTTAAACTGGCCACCGCCTTCTTTTTGTTCAATCATAATTCCGGATGCATGGTCGATATAATTATGGACTACAATTCCTTCTAAGGAGCATAAATATAAATAGGATAACATATGGCAGGAAGAAATGGCAGTCACGAGTAAGTCTTCAGGATTGAGCTTTGATTTGTCGCCCACTGCAGCATTGTCAGTCGTGAGATGCTGATCAGGTTTGCCGTTAATAGAAACGGTATGATTGCGGGAATATTTTCTAACATTAGCTGTTCCTTGACCATCTGTATCTTGCCAGAACGTAGTGAGATTAAAATGATGTTCTTTACCCATATTTAAATGTAATTTACCTTGATAATTAATATGAATTTAATTTGCTAAAAAAATAGTTATTTGTTATGCTCATCTTCATACTCACTTTTAGTTATCTTAAACCAATTACACTGATTTCCTTTCCAATCAAAGGTTTCAACAAATTTTAAGCCGCATTTTTCAAGTGCTTTTCTGGAGGCAAGATTATCGACGTGGTTAGTGCCAATGATTTCCTCAAGATTCATTGCCTCAAAGCCATATTTTATAGAAACTTTAGCCGATTCTGTTGCATATCCTTTGCCCCAGTATTTTGGCATTAAACGGTATCCTACATCATGAAAATTGATATGCTCATTATCTTTGTAATCTATAAACTTTAAATCGGACCAACCTATTAATGCACCGCTACATTTCTCAATAACAGCCCATCTCCCTATTCCAAAATCGACATACTGCTTGCGGATATTGGCAATGGTCGACGCAGCTTGTTCTATTGTAGTAATCGGATTATTTCCCAAATAAATGTGGACTAATGGATCTGAGTCCATTTCAAAAAATGAAATTGCGTCTTCTTCTACAAACGCTCTTAGAACTAGTCTTTCTGTTTCAGCATATATTTTCATTATGACTTCAGGGAAGATTTATTAGTTAAATAAATTTTCTAAATACATCCACAATATCTTTCACATCCATATACAAAAGTGTTTCATTCATAGTCATTTTTAATTCATTCTGTTCATCGGGACGACCTATTTTAATATTAAATTCTTTCAAGAGTTTATCTTGAAATTTAGCTCCATCAATTGATTTGGGCAACTTAAGCAAGTGAATATTAGTTCCATTATCCAACATTGACATTTGCAGCCCATTGATATTATTCAGTCCTAGAATCAGTTCTTTTGAACGAACGATAACTTCTTTTTGTCTTTCTTCGAATCCATCCAGTCTATGAATGGCCATTGCTGCATTCAGCCAGTTGCTATAGATCGTTCCTCCATGAACTTTGATCAAAAGTGCCATTTTGTCAATCACTTCGGCACTGCCACAGAGAACTGCACCGCCTGAAGCACCAAAATATTTATACAATGAGACGTAAACGGTATCAAAATATGATGCATATTCCTTTACCGGAACTCCTGTCCATGCGGAAGCAATAAATATCCGCGCTCCATCCAGGTGCATTTTGATTTGCTTACTTTTGCAATATTCGCTTATTTTTTTTATTTCTTCCAGTGGTACGGCGCGTCCATCAGCTCTTCTCACAGGATTTTCTATCGTCAAGACTCCTGCACCTGTTTTAAAAGCTTCGTCTTTGTCTATTTTTGAAATTGCATCTTTCAAATGTTCAAGTGTGAAAAAGTGGTGTCCTTCACCCAATGGCATCAACCTGTTTCCGAATATTTGTTGTGCTGAATCTGCCTCATCTCGATAAATATGACTGTTTTCAGGTACAAATGCCTTCGTCTTATCACCACACAATACATCTATCGCCAATTCATTTGCCATGGTTCCACTTGGGAAGCAGATCGCCTTTTCTTTGCCCGTTAGTTCTGCGAATTTCTTCTCAAGTTGTTCAACTGCCCCACCGGTGCCATATCTGTCTTTGACGATGATTGATTTTGCATTCGCATTTTGTAACTCTTGTAAATATTCTGCCGGTTCGAACATCTCACCATCTCCGAAGAATTTTACGGTTCGTGTATTATTATCGCCTGGTGTAAGGTGTCCATGAAATAAACCATGAAATGGAATAAAGGCCGGAATAATTCCGGCACCTGAAGTTTTTAGGAAGGAACGGCGGTCGAAAACTGACATAATGCTTTATTTTTTAATTTCAATTAATACTTAAAGTGATCCTATAAAAGTAAATAATCTACGAAACATTTAATTTTTTTTCAAAGTTATTCTAGTTTCCGAAATCAAGTAAAGTTCTGAAAAAATTTACTAAATTCCACAATAGTCAATGGTATCAACGAATTCCCCAAATAATAATTAACAATTAATAAATAAAAATTCCAATCCTTTCCGTGTACAAACGCTTACAAACGTTTACTTCCGACTACAAACGTTTAACTACCGATTAAGTCTTGACAGCTTCCTCATCTTTGTAATGTCAAATGGCAAGAAACAATTTCTCAAAGGAGGAAACGATTTATTTAATTAGCATTCTTGCTAAGAGTTGGAAAAGAGTGATCAGGTGATTGGGCGATCGGGTGATGGGGTAATAAAGTGATAAGTGATGTGGATATTTTACGAAACAACCATCTACCTTCTAAAATCTAACTTCTACCTTTTATTGGTGATCGGGTGATTCGTAAGGCAAGTATACTTTCGGAGACTCATTCTAATTTCTAATTTCTAATTTTTTAATAATAAACGGCTTGTAGCCAGAATTTTAAACCTTTAAATTATTCACAACATGAATGCACTAAAAAACAAAGTACAATTGATCGGCAACGTCGGTCTGGATCCGGAAGTAAAAACACTTGATGGTGGCAAAAAAGTGGCCCATCTAAGATTAGTGACCAACGAAAAATATAAAAATTCATCCGGAGAATTGGTCGATGAAGCTACCTGGCATAATCTGGTCGCATGGGGTAAGACAGCCGACATCATTGAGAGATATATCTTCAAAGGAAAAGAAGTCGCAGTAGAAGGTAAGATCGTAAATCGAAATTATACCGATAAGAACGGCGAAAAGCGCTACATCACTGAGATCTTGGTATCAGAAGTTATGATGCTGGGCTCGAAAAAGGTGTAGAAAGATGTTTTCGACATTAATGCTTACTAGTGCAAAATATGAAGTTTGCTACAAATTATAAAAGCACTTTCAAATATGGCACTTTACAATCAAGGTTAGTTTTAACAATTAAGAACAATTTAAATAGAAAAATTGGTGGATTTTTAAAAAGGCAGTGCCAGGGAAGCGTCTTTGGTACTGCTTTTATTGTATTTATTCCAACTCTCAGATTCTTACCAAATGTTTCTTACTTGAAAATTCCTAAAAAATCACAAGATCATTTATATCAATGAACTTAATCAAAAATATATCCATGAGTAAAATTAATTTTATTTATCTTTAGAAATAATTCGCCATCTTTGGCAGATGCATCTCCTTGATTGCAATTTTTTATTTCAAGCTCCACTTTCATTAAGTATTTCATTTCTCAAAGTCATATGCATTGTTGTGTTACATACTTGAATTCACATTCATGGAATTTAGAACAAATAATGTGAAACAGAATTATTTATTTGACCATTAATGAGCCGTATAATTCTGAATTGATTTACATTTTAGTTCACATAAGGGGCCTTTTTGAAAAGGGTATTAGAAATTCTCACTTGATTATAAAGATATTAAATTAGCATCAACCTTACTTTGGTTGCCGGGAGTCTAAGCAACTCCTGGTGGCTTTTTTAAGTCACAACTAACAATTGAACAATTTCATAATACTAGGGTCAAAATGAGATAAAAATCATGAAGTGAAAACGTTAATTCCTCTTGAAGTCGAAATTTTGCTTCATATATTTTCCATCATTCTTTCCTTCAATACTTGCAAAAATTTGGTCCTTAATTCTTCTGTAGGAAATTCTTTGCGGAAAATCGTGGTCCGGATTTTCACTTATAAACTCTGTTCCCTTCACTAAAATTACTTTGAACTGGACTGAGTTAGTTTCATCTTGACCATCAAGAACAGGGTGGTAATACCAATTTTCATTACGATACTTCAATTCGATTTTCTCCTGTGGAACTGTATCTTTGCCATAGACAAAGATACTTTGTGCCGATAAGGTACTGTCGTTTTTAATCTTCCATGTTTCAAGATTAGTGCCAGTTCCTGTTTCAATTTTCCAACTACCTTCCAACCATTTAAAAGAATCAATATTTTGAGAAAAAGTGGAACACAATCCAATTGTATTGATAGCAATTATATAAATTATTCTTTTCATTTTAGTTCTTTATCCAAATTATTGTAGCAGTGAGCGCACAACATATTGAAAATACATAAAATACAGCAAACTAATTTAATTATTCAAAATAGAAATTGGATTTTTATGCTCATCAATGGCCACAAATGTAAATTCACCTGAGATTGCTTTCTCTCTGTGTTCTGAATACATTTGTTCGATGAATATCTCCACCTTCACTTTGACACTTGTATTGCCGATGTAAGTCACGCGACCAATTAGTTCGACGATATTGCCTGCCGGAATCGGTTTTTTAAAATCTATGCGATCGCTACTGACCGTGACCATCCTCTGCCTGCTGAATCTGGTGGCAGCGATGAAGGCCACTTCGTCCATGAGTTGCATGGCAGTGCCTCCAAACAAGGTATCGTAATGATTGGTGGTATTCGGAAATACAGCTTTAAAGATGCGTGTTTCGGAATTTTGTTTGCGTTGTTCGAGATCCATTGGAGGTATTATATAATTTCTTCAGTTAAATGTCGACGCAAGGTCGGCAATAAATTTTATTTGTTGAAATCAATGTTTTGGATTAAATGTAAATCGTCATACTATTTGCAAAGGAATCATAGCTAAATGTTGTTTGGAATATGATCAATACTTAACCGTTCAGAACGGTTCCCAACCGTTGCGAACCGTTAAGTTTACAATAGACTGAATAACAATATTATAGGGCGGTCATCGTTCACAATTTTGGCCACTTTTTTATGCATTTTTTGTCAAGAGATTTACTAGGACTTGCTTTCATAAGTACATGTCATTAACCTTTCGGAACCGTTCCCAACCGTTGCGAACCGTTAAGTTCACAATAGACTGAATAACAATATTATAGGGCGGTCTCCGTTCACAATTTTGGCCACTTTTTTATGCATTTTTTGTCAAAAGATTTACTAGGACTTGCTTTCAGAAGTGAACGTCATTAACCGTTCGGAACCGTTCCCAACCGTTGCGAACCGTTAAGTTCACAATAGACTGAATAACAGTATTATAGGTCGGTCGCCGTTTACAATTTTAGCTACTTTTTTATGCATTTTTTGTCAAGAGAGTTACTAGTACTGGCTTTCAGAAGTGAATGTTATTAACCGTTCGGAACGGTTCCCAACCGTTGCGAACCGTTAAGTTCACAATAGACTGAATAACAGTATTATAGGTCGGTCGCCGTTTACGATTTTGGCTACTTTTTTATGCATTTTTTGTCAAGAGGGTTACTATGACTGGCTTTCAGTAATACGTGTCATTAACCGTTCGGAACCGTTCCTAACCGTTGCGAACCGTTAAGTTTACAATAGGCTGAATAATAATACATTACGACAGTCTTCGTTCGCGTTTTAGGCTACATTTTCTATACATTTTTTTCATGAGCGTGTGTAGTAAAAGCTGTCAGAAATCTGTAAGACCGCAAAAAGAGAATCACTAGCAACAATAAGGCTGGCCATTAGACTTTTACAACTTGATCAATTTATCAGTATGCAAACCAGAGGATCCAAGAATTTGTAATACGTATGCTCCGGGCTTAAGTTCAGATAAATCTATTCTAACTTTTCCCTGTCTATTGTTTTGATTATTTAAGATAATGTGGCCACTCAAATTAAAGATCGTGACTCCTAAAACTGTCTGAACATTTAACTCGATATTTAATTCGTCTTTCACCGGATTCGGATAGACATTTATGGTGTTCGGAGTATTTATCTCCTCATTCGCCAAAATACTGCAATCCACCTGAGCGCTCGCCTTCATTCCTAGTGCCCCGTTATTGACATACCAATCCTCCCACACACCGCCTTGTCCTGTGGCCCAGACGTTAAGATCAAAGGTGTTTTCACCAAGTTTTGTCCCTTTTATCTTGTATACCCACATCGCTTTATTATTCCGATTCCAGTTTAGTGGTAAATTAGTTTTACAGGTCTCGGGTGTATATTCAGATAATCCACAATTTGATTGAATAAAATATGCATTGTCATTACTGCTCGGGTACTCACCAAATACGCGCGCTATTCCAGTGGTGTCGACACAAACAGCTGTATATTCATCGCAAGCAATACCTTTAGCCCTTACTCCCGTATCTTCTAATATTCTTGCAAGAAATGTCACTTGTCGGCCTCTTCTGTCAGGGTTATCATAGTGTGTATCAGTAATTACCTCCTCAAGAAATTTATTCTCTAAAAATCTACCGGATTCAATGGTGACTTTACTATTGTATGGATTTCCGAGCGCCACATCTGAAGTAACTGAGCCTTTCTGACCGGAATACATATAACCACCCATGATGGCCATTCCGGCACTGGTACCACCGACGACAACTCCTCTTTCCTTGATTCCCTGGCGAATAAGACTATCAATGGCCGTATGTTGCCAGTAACTGATGTAATCATATTGATCTCCGCCAGCAAACCAGATGGCCTCAGCGTTTTTTATTTTTTCCTGAATGTAAGATTCTTGCGCAGATGCGCTATTGAGACAGACGATTGTCTCTACAGAATTGACTGTTATTCCAAGATCTGAATACATGTATTTATTATACCCATCAGAACCACTTGCTCTCAATACAAGTACATCTCCACCATTTGCTCTGGATAAAAACCACTTCATGGCATTGTCATCTTCAGAAGATCCACCCATCATGCACACTCCTCCTGAAGGTTGAGTTTCTTTGTCAGCGTTATTGCCAGTGAAATAGGATTTATAGCTTTGTGCAGCAATTAATTGACCTGTCAAAACTATTATTATTATTAAAATATATCTCATCTTTCTCTATTTAAGAATAGGTCCAAAGATAATTTATTTACTCAAGTTTAGGCAGTTAGAATTAAACCAAAAAGTATAACTATTACTCATTCTCAAATTAGAAATTAGTTTACCTGAAATGGTTTGTTTCAAAAATCAAAAAGATAACTTGAGAAAAATGAAACGCAAATGACACAGATATTTTATGATCAAATACGATATAAAATGCCTTACAGTACAAATCCCTCTTCGAAAAGCTAAGGCTTAAATTTTAGACTCTCTTTTGGGAATGCGCTCAGAAATAATATTGTTAGCCACTAAGGCGCTAGTAGCATCGGAGATAACTACGCGAATGATGCTTTGAATCTAACACGAATTTTTTCGTGCAAATTCGTGCTATTAGTGGCTAGAGAAATTAGAGTTTTTTTTCATAAAAACCAATGGCTAGCATGTTCTTAATTTAATAAAAAAGATGTGGCAAAGGGAAGAGTCATTGATGCGCTTAACTTAATTAACTGGTTAACAGAAAATTTAATTTTCTTATTTAAGAGAATTTTTACGAAACGTAATTATTAAATTGGCCAAAAATATGCTATATAAAATTTAGTATACTAATAGACAAATAAACAGCCTATTCACAAACACCTTTTCGTTATTTGCAATTTTCAGCTACTTCTTTGTTACACTTTTAATAAAAGCCTCTGTCGCATAAGTAGACAGTTGGCCGCCAGGGCCACGAAGATTGTAATCAAATCCATGCGTCGCCCATGGAAGTTTCAACCAATAATATTTGACACCGGAAGCTATTAATTTTTTCTCAAGTCTGGCGCAATGTTCATAAGCCACCAAAACATCATTCTTACCATGTAACATTAATGTTGGGGTGGAATTTTTATTCACATAATTCACTGCACTACTTTCAGCATAAGCATTTGGAACTTCTGATAAGGTTCCGCCCAGATAATCCTCCATGACTCCTTCCGAATCCATCACAAGTGGATTAGTTGGAATGGTGTATCCCCATGACATATCAGCCGGACCATAAAAGTCAACAACTCCTTTAATGGCGGTATCATTAAGTGTATATGCAGCCATCAAAACAATCTGTGCACCTGCTGAACGTCCAACTAATACAAAATTGGACGTATCGATATTAAATTTATCTGAATTTTCTTTTAAATATTTAAGTGCTAGTTTAACATCGTTAACCGGTCTGGGACTGCGATATTTTGGCGATAAATGATAATTAATCGAAGCTACATTGTATCCAATAGATGCCAAGTAACTATTGAGTTCAGGTAATTGTTGGCTGTCACCGCTACTCCAGGAACCTCCATGTACCACCATGACACATGGTCTTTCTCCGGAAATCTGACTTGGATAAAAATCTAATTTATAATCCTGTCCGCTATCATTCTGATAGACATACGATTGGAATTCAACTTTTTTATTTATTGAAAATAATTTTGCAACTGAAAAGGCACTTCTTTCAGGAAGATCTGAGTCGCTGCATTTTAGAGATTGTGTAAGTTCACTTTTCAGATCTGTTGATACTATAGTAGCCCTCACAATTGGTGAAATAAATAACAAAACCGCAATGAACCCAAATACAGTTCCAATAGTTTTATAAGGCATGTCGATAAATCCCCAAGTCAAGATCAGACATGTAACGAATATGAGTATCCAACAATATTCAGAAACTGCTATCGCCGTCATCCATAGCAGATTTGTAGGTGCTCTAAATACAGTGAGCAATGAAGCCAGAAAAAGTAAGATCAATAAGATTAATCGTATCATGCTTTCGTTTTATGAAATAAATAATGGCTAACAAACCATTCGTTGCCGTCGTTATA
>Ga0209480_10000487_pt1 | contig 32911 bp, 24 predicted proteins | sample JI61114C2DNA_FD_187501 | JGI IMG/M metagenome (GOLD analysis project Ga0209480, IMG submission 187501) | Wastewater effluent complex algal communities from Wisconsin, to seasonally profile nutrient transformation and Carbon sequestration -... | ecosystem: Engineered > WWTP > Effluent > Algae... | reverse complement strand
TATAATAGCTAAAGGCTAGAATGCTTATAGCTAGCATAAACACAATACTTAATCCTAATAACAACCGCGTAAGAAGCAGTTGCTTTTCAATCAATACAGACTTTGCCAGTAATTCCAGATTTTCTTTTTCTTTTTGCTCCGATTCGTATTTTGTGCGGAGTTCTTCCATTTGTTTATTGCGCTCGGTATTAAATAATTCTTCTTTAGCGCTTAAAAGATTTTCGTGATAGAAGAGGGCATTAGTAAAATCACGCCTGGCTTTGCTTAGCGTGTATAAGTTTTCGTAGGCATTAATAATTAGCGGATGAAATTTTTCTTCTAGACCAATTTCTAAGGCTTGTTCGCCACTCGCTTGAGCATCATCTAATTTTTTCAGTTTGATGAATGCGCTACAGATTTGGCTGAGCACAACTCCTTCCTGAAGCCTGACGCCAAGGGTCTGATTAATTTTCAATCCTTTTTGGTAGAAGGTGATAGCTTGCTCGTAGTCAAGCATTTTCTCTTTTAATTCACCAGAGTTTAACCACGTGTTCGCTAATTTTTTAGGTAGGTTTAATTTTTCATACATGCTTGCGGCATTTGCAAAATAAATCTCTGCTGAATCTAGCTTGCCTTGATCGGTGTAAACCAGCGCAATATTATTTTGCAGGTCGGCCGTTGTTTCCTCGCTTAATGATTTCTGATTAACACTCAATGCCTTCTTGTAATACTGCAAGGCCATGGGGATATCCTTTTGAAAATAATACCCGCTACCGATAATGTTATAGGTTCGGCTTATCAATTGATCGTTTTTAATTTCTTCACTATAAGCAAGTGCCTTAAAATAATTTTCCATCGCGGTATCATGCTGACCTAGTCGGGTATAGTACCTGCCTAGATTTAGCAGCGCCTCAATTATTCCTTGAGCATCATTTGTTTCAGTCGCTAATTCGTAAGCCTGTGACGCATAGCTAAAACTTTTCTTTAAATCAGAATCCTTAAGTCTTGAAGATGCCTCATTTAAAATTTTGATTTTCGCTTCAGGTGAAGAGGTTTGCTCCACCAATTGTGTAATACTGTCAACTGGATTTTGATTTTGCCCATAAGTCAGCAATGGCAAAAGGAAGAGAATACAAAAAAAGGGTGCTTTCATTCAATTGGGGCAATGTCCGTAAAGATAGGTGTAGGATCTTGTACTTTGAAACGTTGCAATTCTATTGTTCTGCCCTTAGATTTAGCTTGCCAAAGCTTAAAAATGCGTCAGATAGTTGTAATCTTATTTCTATTTATTTATTCTGCTGGGTTTTGTCAGGATTGGGAAAGCACAAATACTAAGTCAATCCAATCGTACCATGAAGGAAATTATTCAGAATCTATTGAGCTTGCCAACCAAGCTCTTGAATTAGCAATTCATCAATTTGGAAAAAATACAAGCCAATACATGGCAAGTTTGACGAACAAGGCCTATGCGCAGGCAGGCCTTGGCGATTATCTACAATCACTTTCAAATTTTAAACAAGTTGTTAGTATTAGTTTCATGGTGTACAATCACCCTCATGTTGGGCAAGTTGAATCGCTAAATGAATTATCTAAAACGTATGTGGGTTTGGCAACCTACGATAGTGCTCAATATTATTTGAATTGGTCAAGATTCGTTTTGCAATCTATTCCCAAAGAAAATAAGGCACATTACGACACTTCAATTTATGCCCTGCTGGATGCGCAGATAATGATTAATAATTTGGATGCCACTATCCACTACAAGAAAGGTCAACTTCAACAGGCTATTGAATTACTGGAGCAGCAGGTTATCATGCTGAAAGAAGTTTACCCTGATAATTATAAATCCCAAGCCACGTATCAGGCTACAATTAATAATTTGTTTACCTATAACAATGAAATTTTTGATTTGGATCAGGCCACTAAATATGCCTGGATTTATTATCGTACTATAAAGGATGGGGGCAATGCCCTTAATAAGATTAATGCTTTGCAAAATCTTGGAAGTATTTATAATAATAAGGAACAATATGATTCAGCGAATTATTATTGGAGCAAGGCGCTTGGTCACATAGCTATAAGTAATTATAAAAACACGTACCTGCATACGGCAATCTTAAATAATCTGGGAACATTAAAATTGGCACTGGAATCGTATGACTCGGCCATCTTGCTACTGAATGAATCCCTTAGAATTCAGCTGTCAAAAGAAGCTTTGCAGCCAGCACTATATAAAACTACTTTATTCAATTTGGCGGAAAGTTATCATTGGGCTGGCAACTATGCTCAAGCCGATTCTATTTATACTGATCTGATTCAAGATTTGCTGCATGATATTGTTCATGACTTTACTTACTTAAGCGATAATGAAAAACTTGCCTTTTATAAAAGCCAACTTGAGTTTATTGAGAGTTATAAATCATTTGCATTGAACATCTCAGGATTAATTCCTTTAAAAAATTCAGGGACACCATACATCAACAAAGAAATTCCGGGACGTCTGTTCGACTTGCAGCTAACAACCAAAGCTATTATTCTCAATGCCAGCAAACGCATGAAGAATAATATTTTGCAAAGTGGTGACACGATATTAATTAAAATCTATAATCTGTGGGAAGACCGTAAAAATCGTTTAGCGCAAGGTTTGGTTGATGGAAAGATGCCTGCAAATGAGTTGAATAATTTAAAAGTTAAGATTGAGGAAAATGAAAAATGGCTAACAGATAATTCGCGCAGTTTTCGATCTGGGTTTCAGTTTGAAAAAGTAAGCTGGCGCCAAATACAAAAATCTTTAAAGCCTAAAGAGGCTGCAGTAGAAATTATTCGGCTAGTGGATGGACTACTTTATGGAGCTTTGATCATCACACCTGAAACAACGCAGCAACCTGTTATGTCATTGGTCATGAGTACAAGATCGAAGCATCTGGATAAGCAATTTTATAAGAACTATTATAATTCTATCACACTTCAATTGGAAGACACCTTGTCTTACAAAACTTATTGGCAACCCATCATCGATTCTATTCGCAGTCACATGCCGAAACATAAAATGCCACAACGGATTTATTTATCGAATGATGGCATCTATAATCAGCTTAATTTGAATACACTTCGAAACCCGAGAAACGGAAAATTTGTGCTGGACGAAACTGATCTTATTGTTGTTACAAACACGAAGGATATTTTGGATCCGCGCGCAAATTCGAAGAAGGGAAAGAATCATCACGCTGCACTTTTTGGTCACCCGCAATATTCAAAAGAGGGAGAAACAGGAAAATTTGTTGACTTGCCAGGAACGGGAAAAGAAGTAGAACTTCTTAACAAAGCATTGGCAATAGCTAAGTGGCAAACACAATTGTTTGTGGCACAAGATGCCACAGAAGAAAATCTAAAAAAATTGAATCAACCAACCGTGCTCCATTTGGCAAGTCACGGTTTTTTTAACCCCAGTGAGAACAATGACCAATATTCTTTAGCAGAGACGATGATCCGATCGGGTATTGCACTGGCAGGAGTAAATGATTCGGATCACGTGACTGATGATGGGTTGCTCACGGCCTTTGAAGTAATTAATCTCAACCTTGATTCTACTTTGTTAGTTGTACTATCGGCATGCGAAACGGCTAAAGGCGAGGTAAATCATGGTGAAGGTGTGTATGGCTTGCAGCGCGCCTTGCGTGTGGCTGGTGCGCAAAATATGATTATGAGTTTATGGAAAGTAGATGATGAGGCCACACAAAAATTGATGGTTGATTTTTATACCCGTTGGTTAAAAACCAATGACATGCGCGCATCCTTTCGTGCAGCACAAAAAAATCTACGCAAAGGGTATCCTAACCCTTACTATTGGGGTGCGTTTATTTTGACGCGATAGTTAAACTATCAATGGATTATAGAAATGTGAAAAGTTTGTTTTCGTTTCTTGAAACTTATTGGCCGAATAAGCGTTATTTTGCTATCAGTATGAAAAGAGCTGCTTTTGCATTTGTTTTTTTAATGGTCACTCTTCTAAACGTTGGTGATGGCTATGCAGCAATGATTGATAATTTTGTCGAGATCGAACAAGGCTCGGAAATAGCGAAATCAGAGATAGCAATAAACATAAGCGGTCGTTATTCTATAAAGCGAACTTCTCCCAATTTTGGGAACAGTTTCAATCGATATTTTCTTCAGCGTCAAGGAGATAAATTAAACCAGCCTTGTTATCACATTTCAACTTGTACAAAGACTCCGCGCTTTATTCAACTACAAGTTATTCGCCATTAGGCTTGTACATCTATTAGATCGGGATTCAAACTAATTTATACGCACACCTTTTGATTCGTTCTTAGCGCCTTTGCTAAAACTTAAGTAATCAAAATCTGCAGGCGTAAATCCAGATCGATTTTACTAAAATTTTCCTGAGTTACCTTCTATACGCTTGTTTTCAATAATAACAAGGATAGCTTATTTGTACATCAATTTAAGAACACTATTTGAGCACTAAGCATTAAACTATGAAATCTTTCTTTCTCAAGTCAGCCCTAATTTGGGCCATAATTATAAGCGGGTGTTCGCAAAAAAATAAAATTGAAGAGTCGGCTAACGAGTTTCCAGTTACCTATGTTTTAAGTAAAGACACAGTTTTAGTTCACGAATACGTGGTTGACGTGCACGCAATCCGTCACGTTGAAATTCGTGCCCGTGTGCAAGGCTATCTGGATGCCATTCATGTAGATGAGGGTCAGTTTGTAAAGGCCGGTCAATTACTATTTAAAATAAATGATGAAGAATATCGGGCTGATGTGCTGCGAGCAAAAGCCGGATTAAATGCAACCAAAGCCGATGTTCAAGCCATTGAGCTTGAGGTAGAACGCGTTGCTATGTTGGTTAATAAAAATGTTATTTCACAAACCGAGTTGCGTTTAGCAAAAGCAAAAGTAGATATAGCGAAGGCAAAAGTAGAAGAAGCTCAATCCGATTTATCTCAAGCCAATATACGGTATTCTCATACTGATATTCGTGCTCCTTTCGATGGGGTAGTCGATCGAATACCTTTTAAAATTGGAAGCCTTATTAATGAAGGTCATTTACTCTCATCAATTTTTGATTCCAATTTCATTAACGCATATTTTCGGGTTTCAGAAAAAGACTATTTGCAATATGCTAAAAGCAAGTTGGATGATCGGAGGTCAAATACTGCTGAGTTAATTCAAGCGGATGGTAGTACCCATCAATATCCAGGGTACATTGAAACGTTAGAAGGTGAATTTGATACCTCTACAGGTACGATTGCCTTTCGGGCAAAATTCCCCAATCACAACCATATTCTCAAACACGGCTCAACCGGAAAAATTCGCCTTTTTACCAGTGTTGAATCTGCCTTGATGGTGCCACAAAAATCAACCTTTGAGATCCAAGACAAAACCTTTGTGTTTATAGTTGGCGCTGATAACAAAGCTCGCATTCAAAGTTTTTTGCCGGGTGCAAGATTGGCGCATTTTTACATTGTTCAATCCGGTTTAAACGAAGGCGATAGAATTATTTATGAAGGCATTAAAGATGTGCGCGATGGAATGTTAATAAAACCGATTCCTGTTTCAGACAGCATTGAGATAAATGAAAGGGGTAAACAAAAAACAAAGACTACTTCTTAATCATTCAGTTTTAATCATACACTTTTAAGATAACTACTTATGTTTAATAAGTTTATTGAACGCCCGATTCTATCGCTTGTCATATCACTTTTTATTGCTTTGCTGGGATTGTTGGCGTTGGTTGATCTTCCCATCACTCAATTTCCCGATATCGTTCCACCTACCGTAGTTGTAACCACAAATTACACAGGTGCCAATGCTGAAGTTGCCGCAAAGGCTGTTGTTACAACACTTGAGCGTGCTATTAATGGTGTGCCTGGCATGACTTACATGACTTCTGTTTCGGGTAATGATGGAGCAAGTATCATTCAAGTTTATTTTAAGGTTGGAACAGATCCGGATCTTGCTAATGTGAACGTTCAAAACCGGGTATCTACTGTATTAGATGAATTACCTGAAGAAGTTATTAAAGCAGGTGTAAGTGTTGAGAAAGAAGTGACCAGCATACTTATGTACTTAAATGTGTTGAGTAGTGACCCTTCTGCCGATGAAAAATTCATTTACAATTTTGCAGACATAAATATTTTGGCAGAGTTGAAACGTATTGAAGGTGTTGGCTACGCTACTATTGTAGGTGCACGTGAATATTCCATGCGTGTTTGGTTAAAACCTGATCGCATGGCGGGTTATGGTATTTCTACGCAAGAAATAATTGAAGCTATTCGTAGCCAAAACATAGAGGCTGCGCCTGGCAAATCAGGAGAAAGTTCCGACAAGGCTCCGCAAATGTTACAATATGTACTTCGTTACACAGGCAAATTTTATGAACCCAAGCAGTATGAAGAGATTGTTTTACGAGCGGATAAAGAAGGCTCTATACTGAAACTGAAAGATGTTGCTGAAGTTGAATTTGGTGTACGAAATTATAATATTTTATCAAAAGAGGATGGTCGTCCTTCGGCAGCCATTATGCTAAAGCAACGCCCCGGGAGCAATGCGAAAGAAGTTATTGAAAATGTGAAAGCAAAAATGGAACAGATGAAGGCAGAATCGTTTCCGCCAGGGATGAGTTATAATATTGGTTATGATGTTTCGCGATTTTTAGATGCCTCTATTGATGAAGTATTGCGCACGTTGGTGGAAGCCTTCCTACTTGTGTCTTTGGTAGTTTTTATTTTTCTGCAAGACTGGAGGTCAACACTTATACCAGCACTGGCTGTGCCTGTGTCGCTAATAGGAGCATTCTTTTTTATGCAGCTATTGGGCTTTTCTATTAACCTACTTACGCTATTTGCTCTTGTTCTTGCCATAGGCATTGTTGTTGATAACGCTATTGTGGTAGTAGAGGCAGTTCACGTTCAAATGGAAAAAGGGCTTGAACCAAAAGAGGCTACCGTGGCAGCGATGAGCGAAATCAGTAGTGCTATTATTGCTATTACTTTGGTTATGTCTGCTGTTTTTATTCCGGTAGCATTTATGACTGGCCCGGTAGGAGTCTTCTATCGCCAATTTTCACTTACACTAGCGATAGCAATTGTTATTTCAGGAATTAATGCTGTAACCTTAACACCAGCTCTTTGCGCTATCTTATTAAAAAATAATCATGGGCATAAACGGAGCGGTATCCTGCATCGGTTTTTTAACAGTTTTAATAAAGCATATAATTCACTTTCTGGGCGCTATCAATCACTTGTAACGCTGCTGGCAGGGCGCAAAACAATTACATGGGCTATGCTTTTAATTTTTATAGGTGCCACATGGGGCATAAGTTCAATAATACCAACTGGTTTCATTCCGTCTGAAGATCAAGGTATGATTTATGCGAATGTAACCTCACCCGCTGGAGCAACCGTTGAGCGAACGGAGCAAGTTATGGATCAAATTCAACAAGTAGCACGAAATATAAATGCGGTTGAATCAGTTTCTACGTTAGCAGGATTTAGCTTAATGACTGATGGAGCCGGTGCAGCCTTTGGTATGGGAATGATTAATTTAAAACCATGGCATGAAAGGAAAGAGTCAGTAGATGATTTAATTATCCAACTTCAGGAAGAAACGAAAAATATAAAAGATGCTAGCATACAGTTTTTCGCTCCGCCAACAGTACCTGGTTTTGGAAATGCCAGCGGCTTTGAAGTGCGTGTGTTAGATAAAACAGGCTCAGGCAATTTGCAGCAAACAGCCAATGTTACCGAGGGGTTTATTACTGCACTGAAAGCAAGACCCGAGATAGCTGATGCCTTTACTAGTTTTGATGCAAGCTATCCTCAATATATGATTCATATCGATCAAGATGTGGCGGGGCAAAAAGGTGTAACCGTTGAAAATGCAATGAGTAATCTGCAAACACTAATAGGTAGTTACTATGCATCAAATTTTATTCGTTTTGGTCAAATGTATAAAGTTATGGTGCAGGCTGCGCCCAATTATAGAGCCTCGCCCGAAGACATTCTTAAACTACATGTAAAAAATGATTTTGGCGAAATGGTTCCTTATTCTTCGTTTGTAAAATTAGAAAAGGTATATGGACCTGAGCAACTTACCCGATATAATATGTTTACCTCTGCCATGGTTAATGGAGATGCTAAAAAAGGTTTTAGCAGTGGAGATGCTATTAATGCAATCAGCGAAGTAGCTGCAAGCGAACTGCCGCGCGGATACACCATTGAGTGGTCTGGCATGACACGCGAAGAAGTTTTGTCGGGTAATCAGGCAATTTATATTTTTTCTATTTGTTTGCTGTTTGTCTACTTGCTTTTAGCCGCGCAATACGAAAGCTTCTTATTGCCGCTGCCTGTAATTTTATCATTGCCTGCAGGAATTTTTGGTTCTTTTTTAACACTTCAACTTGTCGGATTGCAAAACAACATCTATGCACAAGTAGCATTAGTTATGCTAATTGGCTTATTAGGTAAGAATGCTATTTTGATTGTTGAATTTGCCATTCAAAGACAGCAGCAAGGGAAAAGTATTTTAGAAGCTGCTGTAGAGGGAGCTGCTTCTCGCTTGCGACCTATTTTAATGACTTCTTTCGCTTTCATTGCAGGTTTAATTCCGCTATGTATTGCTACTGGAGCTGGGTCTATGGGCAATCGTTCTATAGGAACTGCAGCGGCTGGGGGCATGTTGTTTGGTACGCTCTTCGGTATAGTTATAATTCCAGGTCTCTACGTAGTTTTTGCCAGTCTTGCCAAAGCTCTTTCTCACAAAAAGCAAACTCAAATCTCAACACCACATTAATAACAATTATGTATTCTCTCGTTCGCAAAGCGCTTTTCATTTTCTTTTTTATCACTATACTAAGTGGTTGCAAGGTTTCAGAAAAAATTAACGAGCCTAAACTGGTTACTATGCCAAACCAGTTTTCGCAAGAGTTAAATGAAACTGAGCAACCGGTGTTGCCATGGCGCGAATATTTTACAGATTCTATTTTAGTCAATTATATTGATCTGGCACTTCAGCATAATTTAGATTTAAAAATGGCTTTGCAAAGAGTAACAATGGCACGCGCCAACACAGCGATAGCAGCAGGTGCATTACTTCCTTCACTTCATGGTGTAACATCGTTAGGTCAGCAACGGTTTGGTGAATATACAGTTGATGGGGTTGGTAACTTCGATACAAATTTATCGGGCAATGTCCCGCGTGAAAAGCGAATTCCGGTAAATCTTCCCGACTATTACATAGGTTTTCAAAGTAGCTGGGAAGTTGATTTGTGGAGTAAGTTACGCAGTCGCAAAAAGGCAGCAGTCGCGCGGTTTCTTGCTTCAGAAAAGTCACAACATCTTATTAAGACAATACTGGTAACCGATGTAGCCCGCTATTACTACAACTTGCTGACACTCGATAATAAGTTGGAAGTAATACAGGAGAATATTAATCTTCAGCAAATGGCCGTTGAACTTATAATAGTTCAAAAAGAAGCGGGACGTGCAACTGAACTAGCAGTAAAACAATTTTCTGCGCAGTTGCTAAATACAAAGAGTTTGGAAGCTTTGGTGCTACAAGAAATCATTCAGCAAGAAAATCAACTAAACTTATTGCTGGCTCGTTATCCGCAGCCCGTTATCCGTGGTAAATCGATTCTAAACCAATCGTTGTTGCAGCAAATCAATACCGGGTTACCATCGCGTATGTTAGTTAATCGGCCGGACATAATGCAAGCCGAGTTGCAGTTGGTAGCGGCTCGATTGGATGTGAGATCGGCTCGTGCGGCTTTCTTGCCTTCTTTAAATATTGCTGCCGGAGCAGGCCTTCAATCATTTAATGCAAGCGTGTTATTTAACACCCCTGAATCATTAGCTTATTCTGTGTTAGGAGGGCTCACGGCACCCTTATTTAATCGCAACGTTTTAAAGTCAGAATATAAAAAAGCATCTGCCATGCAGTTGGAAGCATTCTACCAGTATCAGCAAAGTATTTTAAATGGATTTCAAGAAGTTGCAACCCAACTTAGTCGAATTGATAACTTACAAACCTCTTATAATTTCAAACTTCAGGAAGTAAATACTTTAACAGACGGTGTCGCTACAGCAAACGATCTTTTTGTTGCAGGGCTGGCATCATATCTTGAGGTAGTAACTGCACAGAAGAGTGTGTTAGAAGCGGAGCTAATGATAGCTGAAACTAAACAATTTCAGTTTTTTGCGGCCATAGATCTTTATCGAGCACTCGGTGGTGGTTGGTAAGTGTGCAGATATTTAAAACTTTTGCTCTTATTCACAGATTATCCAAACTGTTTGATATGGCGTCATTCTTGCTCGCTTTAAGCTAAGCAAGAATAACTTCGTGAAAAGACGTAGGATGAATGCTTTTAAAAAGATTATTTTATAAATCTTATTTGGGTGATGGAGTATTAGGACCTCCAGCTTTTCGCTGCATAACCATAGATGCCAGCGCGGCCATGCTTAGCGTGAGTAGTATAAATGCTAGCGAAATTTCTACCGGTACTTTATACAGTCCGCAAGGAATTTAGTGTGGCTCAAAGAGAAAAAATTTTCGCCTATTGCCCGTGCATTTTTAGATTTTTTAAAAATGAAAAAAGTAGAATTATTAAAGAACGATTTGAATGGTATGAACAATATTAATTTAGATGTACTAGTAATTAATTTAGATGTACTAGTAATTAATTTAGAAGTTTATTTTTTAAATTAAAAATATGTTTTAATTGAGCACTAAAAGACAAGTAATGAATTCAACTTTTATAACAGTTAATACTGGCTATTCCGATCAAAATTGACTATATTTATAATTCTACTAATTAATCAGTAAGAACTCTTCATCTTTTTTGATGATCTCATTCAAGTTAGCAATTTAATTGCAACACAACTTGTAAATTCAATAACATAAAACCACAATCGGCAATGCTTTGCTGTGGTTCATTGTGATATTATCCGAGTTAATAATCATGATATTTCATGATTAGATTTTTAATACTTAACCCAGCATGAAAATTCTATGAGAACAAAAATCAGTGAGCCTCAACACAAAGTGTTAAGCTTTGACAAAACAAATGAATTAATAAAGAGAAGAACGAAATCGGTCGCCAATGGAGTAAGCGTGTTTGTAAAGACAAGTGCGGTGCAGGGGCGGGATGCAACCTTAGTTGATGCAGATGGAAATGAGTTGATTGATTTCGCCAGTGGCATAGGAGTTCTCAATGCTGGGCAATGTCCACCACCGGTTGTAAAAGCAATTCAGGATCAAGCAGCGAAATTGATTCATACTTGTTTCAACGTATCTACGTATGATTTATACATTGAATTGTGCGAGAAGCTTGCGGAATTGATTCCTCATGGAGAGCGCACCAAGGTTATGCTAACCAACACGGGTGCTGAGTCTGTCGAAAATGCTATCAAGATAGCCAGACAAGCAACTAAACGATCAGCGGTGCTTTGCTTTACCGAAGCATTTCATGGCCGCTCCATGATGGCAATGACACTCACATCGAAGATTGATTACAAATTGGACTGTGGTCCCTTTGCACCTGAAGTGTATCGTTTGCCTTTTCCAAATCATTATCACTATGGAATGGGAATGACTGAAGAGGACTTTGCAGAACAACAACTACAAAAATTGCACGATGCTGCACATAATTTGGTAAACCCAAATAGTTTGGCGGCAATTATAATTGAGTTAGTGCAAGGGGAAGGTGGTTTTAACATTGCGCCTAAGCGATACATAGAAGGCTTGCGTGAATTCTGTGACGAGTATGGAATTATTTTAATTTTTGATGAAGTTCAAACTGGATTTTGCCGTACCGGAAAGTGGGGCGCCAGCGAACACTATGGTATAACGCCAGATATTTCTACATGGGCAAAGTCGCTCGCATCAGGTCTTCCGCTAGGAGCAGTAATTGGCAAGCAAGAAGTAATGGATGCTGCGGCTGTTGGAACTATCGGTGGTACATTTCCTGGTAACCCTGTGTGTTGTGCTGCTGCATTGGCTACCCTTAAGTACATGGAGAAATTAGATTTAAATACAAGATCGACTAAGCTTGGTAAAATTGTTCATAGCCGACTTTTAAAATTAAAGGAAACGTGCCCATCTATTGGTGATCTGAGAACGCTTGGTTCCATGCATGCCATTGAGTTCGTTGAGAATAACGATCCTTATTCTCCCGATCCATTGATTACGGCACAACTGATAAAAGCCTGCCTAAATAGGGGATTAATTTTATTAACGGCCGGAACAAATAAAAACGTGGTGCGCATTCTTGCCCCGCTTGTAATTTCAGAGGAACTACTGGATAGAGGCTTAACAATCATTGAAGAAGAATTAATAAACATAACAAACCAAAACTAAATGACACCATTTTCAATAGGAGGAATTCAAATGCATGTTTCAGCAAACCACAGCAATGTGCCAACAATGAAACACAAGGTAGATGTAATGATGTCAATATATCCGTGGGTACAGATGATTGTGTTTAGTGAGCTTTGTCCATTCGGGCCGCTTACATTTAACGCGCAAGAATTTCCAAATCCAACCGAGGCTGAATTTTGCGCAATCGCAAAACATTATAGTATCTGGTTGATACCGGGAACCATGTTTCAAAAGACCGGGCAAATAATTTATAACACAGCTACCGTAATCAACCCACAGGGGGAAATCGTTAGTCGATACAATAAAATGTTTCCGTTTTATCCTTATGAAGTCGGTGTAACCGGTGGCAATGAGTTTTTGATTTTCGATGTTCCAAAGATTGGCCGATTTGGTCTTTCTATTTGCTACGACATGTGGTTTCCTGAAACATCGCGCACACTTGCTGTGAATGGTGTAGAGGTAATCCTACATCCAACACTTACGGCAACAATCGATCGCGACATAGAGCTAGCACTGGTACAAGCCACAGCGGCAACCAACCAATGTTTCATTTTTGATATCAATGGATTGGGTGACGGGGGCACAGGCCGATCGATTATTTGCGGGCCCGATGGAAGAGTGTTGCACCAGGCGAGCAATGGAGAAGAACTTATTCCAATTGAAATCGATATGGAACGCGTGAAGCGAAGCCGAGAGTTAGGTGTGCTTCGATTAGGGCAACCACTAAAAAGTTTCCGCGATCGCATGGTCAATTTTGATATATATCAACCTGGGTTACCTATGCCCTATCTCCAAACCCTTGGGGCATTGAATAAGCCAACACGTTTTGAACAAATGAACGAGGCTTTACGAAGTGAAGCACTACCTAACGGAAAACCAGAATTAAATAAAGTATAGAAATTTAAAAGTAATAAAATGAAAACGGCAGTAAAGCATGTGAAGAAAGAAAAGCCATTGAAATTAAAGCATTATGTAAATTGGTTTGAATTGCCGGCATACAATTTCGAGCGCGCAGTCGCTTTCTACAATACGATTTATGGAATCGAAATGGAGACCTCAAGGATCAACGGGTATGCGATGGCTTATTTCCCGGCAACTACCGGCATTGGTGGTGCGGTAGTTTGCGGTGAGGGCTGTGTACCCAGCATGACGGGTCCACTTATTTATCTTAACGGTGGAAGGGACTTAAATATAGTTCTTGCTAAAGTTGAAAACGCAGGAGGCCGCATAATTCTGCCGAAGACACTGATCAATGAAGCAATCGGATACTTTGCTTTGATTGTTGATACGGAAGGCAACAGATTGGCCTTGCAATCAAAGGCCTAAATTTTAAGTAACTCATTATGAATAACGATAAAGAAAAGAGTAAACAACCAAGTTTTTTTTACAACATAGCACAGTTGCGCACCGAACTTTGGACGGAGTTGAAGTTGAGAGCCTATGCCTTAACTAAATCAGAATCTAAGACAGAGAAAGAAGCAAGCAAGCTTTCGATGATAAAAGCAATGAAAGGGCTTCGTGAGGTTGAACAATATTTTGCTTTTCCTGGGAATGAAATTTTGGATACCCTTACTGGCTTTATCAAGCATGATGAATTTCAAATTCTCAAAAACTCGATTAAAGAAATTCTTCGGCTATTGGTGAGTGAAGATTACAGACAGGATCCTGATATACTTTCAATTTCATCGTTACTCAAAAAGAAAGATCTTAAAGGAGCCACTAGCCCTAAATCAAAGAAGCGGTATTTCGAGGTGTTGTTTGTTGACAATCTTTCTGAACAAGAAGAAAAATTAATAACCAAAAAATTGACTGATGTCTGGGATCCGAAAGAACGTTTTATTTACCAATTGGTGTTTGCGAAGTCATTTCAGGATTCGTTGATTGCCTTGCAAGCCAATCCAAACATTCAGGCTTGCATTATCCGAAACGAGATTCCATTCGGCTCAAAAAGCAAAGGCGAAATTTTGCAGCCATACATCGAAAATGTAATGAATTATGATTATGCAGGTAATCCTGAATATGAACTTGGGATTTTACTTGGTGAAGCAATTAAGCAACTACGACCTGAAATAGATATTTATTATATCACAGATACAGCTGTTCAAAGCATACCCGATAATTCATTAAAAATATTTGAGCGAATTTTTTATCGAAAGGAAGATTCACAAGAGCTGCATTTAAGTTTGATCCGCGGAATCAAAGATCGCTACGAAACACCTTTTTATACTGCGCTTAAAGAGTATAGCCAACAACCCACAGGAGTATTTCACGCCATGCCAATTTCGCGTGGTAATTCTATATTTAAATCAAACTGGATTGATGACTTTGGTGATTTTTATGGACGTAATCTTTTTTTAGCAGAGACTTCATCCACCACGGGTGGCCTTGATTCATTACTTCAACCAACAGGTCCATTAAAAAAAGCACAGGAGTTAGCGAGCAAAGCGTTTGGTTCCAAGCGAACTTACTTTTCTACTAATGGCACATCAACATCCAATAAAATTGTGTTGCAAGCATTGGTTGAACCAGATGATGTAGTACTCATTGATCGAGATTGTCACAAGTCGCATCATTATGGAATGGTGTTAAGTGGTGCTTACGTAACCTATCTTGATTCCTATCCCTTACAAGAGTACTCCATGTATGGAGCCGTACCCTTATCGCATATTAAAGAACGATTGTTGGTATTGAAGCGAGCAGGTAGATTGGATCGCGTTAAAATGTTGCTACTTACAAATTGTACTTTCGATGGTATTGTTTACAATGTAGAGCGTGTGATGGAAGAAGTGTTGGCCATCAAGCCCGACATGATTTTTCTTTGGGATGAAGCGTGGTTTGCGTTTGCTGCGTTCTCTCCAATCTATCGCCAGCGCACCGCTATGTTTGTTGCGAATAAGTTGTCGAAAAAATATAAATCAGAAGCCTACAAAGAGAAGTATCAAAAACATTTGGCAGAAGTAAAAAAGAACGGAGCGGGTGCATTGCCAACAATGCCTAATCCAGAACTTGTTAAGATCAGAGTTTATGCAACGCAGTCTACACACAAAACACTTTCGTCTATGCGGCAAGGCTCAATGATTCATATTTATGATGAAGAATTTGAACGCAAGGCAGAGACTTCTTTTCACGAAGCCTACATGACGCACACATCCACATCAGCCAATTATCAAATATTGGCTTCATTAGATATTGGCCGCAGACAGGTTTCCTTTGAAGGTTATGAGTTGGTAGAAAAAAGTGTTGAACTGGCAATGTTACTGCGCGCCAAGATCAACGATCATCCTAAACTGAAAAAGTATTTTAAGGTTCTTACTATCAAAGACCTTATTCCTGAAAAGCATCGGCAATCTGGCCTTGCAGAATATTACCATCCTGAAACCGGATGGCAACGGTTGGAAGATGCATGGACAAATGATGAGTTTGTTTTAGATCCTACCAAAATTAATTTGCATATCGGTAATACAGGTGTTGATGGTGATACCTTCAAGAATAAATACCTGATGGATCAATTTCATATTCAGGTTAACAAAACATCACGCAACTCGGTGTTGTTTATGACAAATATTGGAACAACACGAAGTTCTGTTAGTTATCTGATCAGCGCATTATTAAAAATTGTTGATCAAATTGATTTGCAGTTTGACTCCCTCAATCAGGAAGAGCATCAGAACATGCAGGACAAACTTTATTCGCTTACGCAAGAAGCACCGCCACTTCCGGACTTTAGTTATTTCCATGATTCATTTAGGGCGGTAGCAGGCATACCCGGTGGACGAATACGCGAAGCTTATTTTCTGGCTTACAAGGAAGAGAAATGTGAGTATACTGATTTTGCTTTATGCGGTAAAAAGATTCAGGAAGGGAGTTCAATGGTGAGTGCAGCCTTTGTAATTCCGTATCCACCCGGGTTTCCGGTGTTGGTGCCCGGTCAGGTTATCACGCAAGAAATTCTCAGCTTCTTACAAGCGCTTGATGTAAAAGAAATACATGGCTACAGACCTGATTTAGGCTTGCGGATTTTTACGGAGGCCACGCTTAATCGTCAACAATCAGGAACCGCGCTAATGGGTGCTGCCGCTTCCATGCGCGGCAAGAGTAATGGAAAGAAAGTAAAAAATATAAGTTTAAAAACAGAAGTAAATGACTAATTCAAGCAATTCGAAACGACCTGAGTTAAAAAAAGAGATAACAAGAATTGGATTTTTCTGCCTCGCCTTTGGCGCTATGATTGGCGTTGGTTGGGTAACGGCTATGGGCCCGTGGTTACGAACAGCTGGCCCGCTTGGTGCTGCCATTGCTTTTGCGATAGGAGGTACGTTAATGTTGTTCATTGGATTTTGTTATGCCGAGGTCACTGCTATGTTGCCAGTATCAGGAGGTGAGGTTGCCTATGCATACAAAGCTTTTGATACGGGGCACTCGTTTCTGGTAGGATGGTTTCTATCGTTCGGTTATATCTCTGTATCTGCCTTTGAAGCAATTTCTGTTGGAAAAATTCTGAGTTATCTTTTTCCTGCTATCGATCAGTGGCCATTGTATTCAATAAATGGCGACATCATTTATGGTTCGCATCTGTTGCTGGCGCTAATTTTTGTTTCGTTAATTACTTATATCAACTACGTAGGTGTTCAAAATTCTATGCGCTTTCAAATCTATTTAACAATTGTGTTTCTGGCCATTGTATTATGCGTGGTGATTTTAGGTTTTTGGAAGGGGAGTGCAAGCAATTTAGAGCCTTTATTTGTTGGAAATTCTTTTCCCGAAATAGGAGCGGGAATCATTGGCGTGTTTGCCACTGTACCTTTTTGGTTGGTAGGTTTTGATACGATCCCGCAAGGAGCGGAAGAAGCAAAGGAGAATGTTACGTATCGAACGATCGGCATTTTAATTTTAGTTTCAATAATAGCGGCTGTTGTATTTTACATTCTATTAATCTTCAGTACGTCTATGGTAGCCGATTGGTCAACGCTAACTCAAACGGAATTGTTTACTGCAAGTGCCTTTGAACATACATTTCAATCAAAAATTTTAGTGAATGGAATTCTTGTAGCTATTCTCATAGGATTACTAACAAGCTGGAATGGTTTTTTCCTTGCAGGCTCACGCGTACTTTTTGCAATGGGCAGAGGTAAAATTGTTGCACCCGCACTTGGCAAGACTCATGAAAAGTTCAAGACACCCTACAATGCAGTGCTCTTTAGCGGTGTGGTAACGTTGTTATCAACGTTGCTGGGGCGAGGTGCTATGATTGCTTTTGTTGATGTAGGATCGTTCTGTATAGCGGCAGCTTTTTTAGGCGTTTCATTTTCCTACTTGAAGTTAAAGCGTTCATTCCAGAATCAACATCGACCTTACCGGGCACCTGGCGGAAAGTGGGCTGGCTACATTTCAATTGGCGGATCGATACTTATTTTACTGGCGATCACATTACCGGCTAGTCCTGCAGCATTAAAGTGGCCGTTGGAGTGGGCGATCTTAATAGGTTTGTGTCTGCTGGGAATCATTCTTTGGATAACATCTAAAAAAAGCCGCGATACAACTCCAAAAGAAGAACGTGATCACCTGATCTTAGAAAGATTTAAATAACCTAAACTTGTTCATACATGGCAACTACTAAAAAGAGAACCATTCGTCCTATAAAAAAAATATTAGCCAAAGCATCGGTAAAAAATAAAACAAAAAAGAAGCGCGCAGTGCGTTTAATTAAAAAAGCAAAACCTGAAAATGTCCTTAACGGGATCTCAGATATTCGAAGATTTTTCTACCGAAATGAAACTCCAATCTATTTTATAAGCGCCACTAATTTTAATTTGCTTGGCGCAGATGAGTGGATCAAGGGTTTCAAATTTATTTGTTACATCGAATGTTTTGATGGCTTACATCCCAATGTGTTCTCGCCAAAAGAAGAAATGCCACATGAAGAGTTTCAGAGCATAGAAGATATTAACAACTACTTGCTAGAACATAAGGAAGTAGCCGATTACATTAAAGAACGCGGTGGAAAAGGAAAGGCGCTGATGTTAATGTTTGATGGGCATACTGAGAAGTTAGCCAAGCGATTAGGTCTTGAAGTTTGTTTTCCTTCGGCCAAAATGAGGAACTTCATGGACAATAAGGTTAACACAAATCGCATTGCAGAAAAGGCAGGCGTGCCATGTGTTCCTTATATTCTATCAAAAGTGAAAAGCTACAATCATTTAAACACGCTTACACAAAAGAAGTTGGGTACAGACTTAGTTATTCAAACTCCATTTGGCGATTCAGGGCACACAACGTTCTTTATTTCCAACGAGGAAGAATGGAACAAGTATGCTGATGAGATTGTGAAGGAGAAGGAAGTAAAAGTAATGAAACGCATTAATTGCAAAGGATCAGCTATTGAAGCGTGCGTTACACAACAAGGCACTATTGTAGCACCGCTCATGACAGAGCTAGTTGGGTTTAAAGAACTAACTCCCTACAAAGGCGGCTGGTGCGGTAACGAAATTTTTGCAGAAGCCTTTACACCGGAAATAAGAAAGCAAGCCCGGCAATACACACAGAAGTTTGGAAATCAATTACGCAAGGAAGGATATAAAGGATATTTTGAATTGGACTTTCTGATTGATCAGGAAACTCAGAAGGTTTATTTAGGTGAACTAAATCCAAGAATTACGGGTGCGAGTTCTATTACCAATCATGCTGTATTTGCGCTTTCTGATATGCCACTATTTCTCTTTCATATGATGGAGTGGATGAACCAACCTTACAAGATAAATGTAAATGCTATTAATAGCCGCTGGTTCAAAGCTGAGAATATTGATTCGTGGGGTCAGTTAGTGATTAAATACACTAAAGCGCAGGTTCAGGTTATAACGGAAGCTCCGCTCTCTGGTATTTACAAAATGAATGCCGACAATTCGATCGAATACTCAAGAATGGATACGCACCGCAGGGCTGTTGAAACAAATGAAGAGGCATTCTTTTTAAGAATTAGCCGCAAAGATGATTACTTTTACGAAGGTGCCGATATGGGTATTTTAGTAATGCGCGGTCGCATGATGACGGATGAATTTAAATTAAAGCCCCGTGCACTAAACTGGATAAACGCAATCAAAGGTCTTTACAAAGCGGTTGATTATGTGCCAGTAGATAATAAAATTACACCGGCAGAAATTGGTGGGTTTAAAATGATTTAAAAGTACATGCACATATCGTTTAGTTGCATTAATGAAGATAAGCCCGGAGAAAAATGGAAGGCTTTATTTGACCGAACGTGGCCACATTACAAACTCTGGTTTTTGTCGGAAGGATTGTTTGCGCGAAAAGGATATGTAAGTTCAGCGGGAGAATTAAAGGATCATATGCCTGAAATTCTTCCGCTGTATAATCAATTAGTTGAATTAGCAGGTGGTGGCGATTTAGAAGCTCGATTTCTCAGTATGTATTGTCCGCCCGCGTATATGTCGGGCTGCTCGCAAGTAGCCTGGACGCATGGAAGTACTTCCCTAATTAGAAACTATGATTACAGTTTCAAAATGTTTGAAGGCACATTGCTTAAAACAAATTGGCTGCAACCCGTTATTGGTGTAAGCGATTGCACTTGGGGGTTACTCGATGGCATGAATGCCTCGGGGCTTGCCGCATCGCTAACTTTTGGTGGCCGTAACATCACAGGCGATGGATTCGGTATTCCCCTTATCATTCGCTACATACTCGAAACTTCTAAAACTGTTAAAGAGGGTTTAAAAATCCTGAATCGCGTGCCCGTGCACATGGCCTACAACGTTACGTTAATAGATGCTTCCGGTGAGTTTGCAACAGTTTATCTTTCTCCCGATCGCAAAGCAGTAGTTGTAAATACAGCAGTGGCCACCAATCATCAAGAAGTAGTAGAATGGGGCGACTATGCCATCCTTACGGGAACGATTGAGCGGAAACGTCTTCTGGAGAAGTTAGTTCTTTCAACAGAAGAAACTGAAAAGTCTATGGTGCAGCACTTTCTGCAGTCACCTTTATACAGCACTAATTTCGAAAGATCCTTTGGAACACTTTACACGATATTATATAGAGTGAAAAATGGGGTGGTTGAAGTTCATTGGCCTGAAAAAATGGTAACACAATCATTCGCTGAATTCAAAGAAGAATTGATTGTGCCGTTTTCCTTTCCACAAGGAAGCGATATTCACTTGCAAAGTTTTTAACTTTGGGGAAATCTTATCCTTTGCTTTATGATTGTATACGGAATAAAAAATTGCAACACAGTTAAGTCTGCGGTTGACTGGTTGAAGAAACACTCTATGGAGTTTGAGTTCCATGATTATAAAAAATCAGGAATCACTAAAGCAAAACTGGCGGAATGGAGCAAACAAGTAGGGTGGGAGAGTTTGGTTAATAAGCGCGGCACCACTTGGCGCCAATTGGATGAGGCAGTTCAAAAGAAAATAACTTCTGAAAAGGCAGCTATTGATCTGATGATTGAAAAAACGAGTGTAATTAAGAGACCCCTGATTGAAAATAAAGGCAAAGTAATTTTGCTTGGCTTTGATGAAGTGGAGTACACTAAAAAACTGAGTAAGTAATGGGCTTATTTTCTTTCCTTAAATCTGATAAGCCAGTTTATTCCGATTGGGTTTGGAAATCGAAACCCATGGCGTGGCGAGGTATGGTCACCGAAACGCTTAAAACCATTACTCGAAACGAAACTCCTATAGTCTTTTGCTTTTTTGAAGAGACTCAAACCGAGATAGAATCATTTTTGTCAGACTCAAAAGTGCCTTACTATAAACTTACTCCCGATTTAATGGGTGAAGGTGCACAGCAGAATAAAGTTGTTTTTTTGGCGGATGCAAATCATACAAGTTTATCTTCATCGATTGATTTAATCAAGAAGCTTAATACGCGTAATAAGGGTTCTTTCTTTTTCGCAGGACATTATCCGTTACCGGCTAAAGAAAATTTAGTTGTTCAAAAGTTGAACACCACGTTCCCACAATGTTCGATTACCTTTTGTTCATCTTTGGATAATCCTTGTTTTGAAGCCTTTGGTTCTAAAAATATTATTGGCATGATGGAAAAAATGGGCATGAAGGAAGATGAAGTTATCGAACACGCCATGGTAAGTTCAGCCATGAAACGGGCTCGCGAGAAGTTAGCGGAGAGCATAGCGAAAGAAATTCCTGCGCACTCTGAAACGGAGTGGTTTAGATTGAATGCGAAGAAGAAAGTATAAGCAAGAACGATAGATGAAGGCAATCGCTATCAGATATCGTTTTTACCTTCTGGCACTGTTTCTTCTTGTCGTAGGATATTATTTCTGCCTACCCAACAGAATTTTTGAGGATTCATACTCGACTGTATTAGAAGATCGTGATGGCAAGTTGTTAGGCGCCACTATTGCAAATGATGGGCAGTGGCGATTCCCGGAAGGAAATACAGTTCCAGAAAAATTTAAGGCAGCTATTATATTATTTGAGGATAAACGATTTTATCGACATGCTGGTGTGGATATACGCTCGCTCGCACGAGCAACACAACAAAACATAAAAGCAGGAAGGATTATCAGCGGTGGAAGCACACTCACGATGCAAGTGATTAGGCTGGCGCGAAAAGATAAGTCGCGTACTTTTTTTGAAAAGATTATTGAAGTTATACTTGCTACCCGCCTAGAGTGGCGCTATTCAAAGGATCAAATTCTTTCTTTGTATTCTGCGCATGCACCCTTTGGAGGCAATGTAGTTGGCATTGAAGCTGCTTGTTGGCGTTACTTCGGCAGGGATGCAGCCGAACTAAGTTGGTCGGAGGCAGCGCTGCTCGCTGTGTTACCAAATAATCCTTCACTGATTCATCCCGGAAGGAATCGCGATTTATTAAAATCAAAGCGCGACCGACTTCTAAGGCGAATGCTGGAAGCAGGAATATTTGATGAACTAACGTTTGAGCTTTCTATTTCTGAAACGCTTCCTGAAAACCCATTGCCATTGCCCCGCAGTGCTTTTCACTTACTTACCCGCTCCATGAAGGAAGGGCATGCTGAAACGCGAATTCATTCAACCGTATCAATTACTTTGCAAGAACGTGTTAACCAGATTATAGCTGATCATCATCAAAACCTAAAAGCGAATCAAGTATTCAATGCTGCTGCCTTAGTGATGGAAGTTAAGACCGGGCGGGTATTAGCCTATGTGGGCAATACGCAATCAGGCCGAGAACATGGCGAACAGGTTGATATCATTCAAGCCCATAGAAGTACTGGAAGTATTTTGAAACCTTTTTTATATGCAGCCATGTTGGATGAAGGGAAATTATTGCCACGAACGTTGCAGCCAGACATTCCAACATTGATCAGCGGATTCGCGCCAAGAAATTTCTCTAAACAATTTGATGGTGCGGTACCAGCCGATCAGGCATTGATCAGGTCATTGAATATTCCCGCAGTTTACGAGTTGAGAGATTACCGATATGAAAAATTTTACGAACTTTTAAAAGGGGTCGGTATAACAACGTTAAGTCAGTCACCCGATCATTATGGACTCTCTTTAATATTGGGTGGAGCTGAAGGAACACTCTGGGATATTACAGGCGCTTATGCTTCTATGGCCCGAACACTTCAAAACTATTTTGAAGTGCCTGGCAAGAACAGATATCGCAAAAATGATTTCCATCAACCAACGTATTTGTTTGCTGATTCTATTATAAGAAATGATCTTGAAGAGAATTCAATTTTAAGTGCAGCTTCTATTTATTTAACTGTTGATGTATTGAAAGAATTATACCGACCCGGTGAAGAAACCGGCTGGCGACAATTCAATAGCACGAAAAAGATTGCCTGGAAAACCGGCACCAGTCATGGCTTGCGCGATGGCTGGGCCGTAGGTGTTAACGGTGAGTATGCGGTAGGCGTATGGGTTGGCAATGCTGATGGTGAAGGCCGCACCGGGTTGACAGGAACTGAATCGGCTGCGCCAATTTTATTTGATATTTTTTCACAACTACCAGGAAACTCTTGGTTTCAAATACCGGAACAGGAATTAAATGAAATCAAAACCTGCAGTCGGAGCGGAATGCGTGCAACTGAATGGTGCACGGAAACTATAGTTACGAAAGTTACGCGCGCTGGTTTAGAAAGTTCGCCATGCCCTTATCATCAACCCATCCATCTTTCGTTAGATGGCAAATATCGCGTGCATGCAGATTGTGAATCACTTGCTAAAATGAAAACGGTTTCATGGTTTGTGCTCCCGCCTGTGCAAGAATATTATTACAAATCAAAAAATTTGAATTATCGGTTATTGCCACCGTTAAAACCGGGCTGTGCTAATCCGGCATCGGTGGCAACCTTAGAGATAATTTATCCACGATCAAATGCACGTATTTTTATTCCTCGTCAACTGAATGGAGAGCTTGGTAATGTGTTATTTGAGGCTACTCATCGGCAATCATCTACACCTGTTTATTGGCATTTGGATGGCACTTATATTGGTATGACCAAGGGCAACCATCAGTTATCGGTAGCACCAGATCCGGGCGTGCACGTGCTAACATTGATTGATGAAGCAGGCACGATAATCACACAGGAATTTTCTGTGATGGATAGAAATCAGTAGTTCAAAAAGTTGCCAGATGCACATACTCTTACATAATTGCCATATTTCCATTTAGATTTCATAAAATTGCGTACCTAACCAAAAGTCTATGCCACGCTTTAATCTACTTGGCGCGCTTATATTTATAAGTTCGTCATTGTTTGCTCAGCAGAATGCCAATACCGATCAATCACTTTATGTTGTGATTGGTGCTTTTGCAATACCGCACAACGCTATTGAGTTTACCGAAAATGCAAAAAAGCAAAATATAAATGCAGAGTATGCGCTTAATCCGAAGCGAAAACTTTTTTATGTATTTGCCATGCACACAGAAGATCGCAAACAAGCAATCAATGAATCAATCAAATTGCAAAAGCAATCCACGTATCACGATACATGGGTTTACTCCGGGCTATTAGGTGATAACCCTCAAGTAATTAAAATCAATGATGCCGAACGCAAGGAGGCCATTCAGCAATTGGAAGTGGAAAAGAAAGAACCCGTTGCTGAACAGTCAATACTTGTTGTGGAAGAGAAGAAGGAAGAAAATAAACCAGTAGAGGAAATCGGAAGTACGTTAGTTGTTAATCCGGATGATAAAGCATTTTTATTTCGAATTACCGCTTTAGTTGATAAAGATACCCTTGCCGGGGATGTTGATATTTACGATGCCGATGTTGCTACGCGAAAAAGGAAATCAGCAACCTACCGTGGTAACGATGCAGTGAAGGTTAAGCCAATTAATAAATCGGGAAACATGGTTTTAGATTGTGAGGTATTTGGATATCGGAAATTACAAATGCCTATTAATTATAACACCCCCGAAACGGCAGATGGAGTAACCGTAGTGGATAATCTGGTTACGGTGCCATTTGAATTAGCGCGCCTGCAAAAAGGTGATAAGGCTATTATGTTTAATGTGTATTTCTATAAAGACGCTGCCATTATGCGACCAGAATCCCGCTATGAAATAAATAGCTTGTTAGAGATGCTAACGGAAAACCCAAAGTATAAAATCAGAATTCATGGACATACCAATGGTAATGCTTCGGGCAAAATTATCTCAATGGGTGATAGTAAAAGTTTCTTTGCCTTAACTACAGATAACAAAGAAGGTCATGGTTCGGCAAAGAAATTATCGGAAGAACGCGCCATCCTAATTCAGAAATTCTTGATTGAAAATGGAGTTGATCCAACGCGCACCGAGGTGAAGGCCTGGGGTGGAAAACAACCGATTTATGAAGTCGATCATCCGGCTGCACAAGCCAATGTGCGTGTGGAAATCGAAATTTTGGAAGATTAGAATTACTTCGAACTCCCAAAATTTGCGGTTTACTAAAGGAAAGTATTAAATTGGGTGCTATTATTAATTTTAAGGTATGCGAAAATCGACCTACACACTACTTTTTCTGCTTATATGCACTGTGCTTAAGGTTTCAGCACAAACAGCGGGGCCAAATCATTATGTTGTAATTGGAGTATTCTCCAAATTAGATAACGCAGTTAGATTGACGGATAAGGCCAATCAAGCTGGATTTAATGCCCAGTATGCAATAAATACTCGCCAAAAATGGAATTATGTTTATCTGTTGCAAACAACGGATAAAAGAAAGGCTTATGCTTTTGCCATTCGTATGCGTGCCGAAACTCAATATAAAGATGCCTGGGTTTTTACAGGCAAATTAGGTGAACCACAAGGTGCAATTGAAGAGGTTAAGCCCGTCATTGAAGAAAAACCTGTTGAAAAACCTGAAGAAAAGCCTCCGGTTTTAATTGAGCCGGTTGAAAAAGATTCTGTTGTAGAAAAACCAATTATTGAAGAAAAACCTGTTGTTGTTGAAAAGCCTGTTGTAAAACCTGCTGGTAAGCCCTTCATATTCAAACTAGAAACAAAAGATACTGACAGCCCGGTAGTTGGCGAAATTCACGTTCAGGAATCAAATAATGCTACCCGATATCAATCTTTCAATGCAAATGAAGTTGTTTATATAGAGGCTCCAAAAAATTCGCGTGGTAACTATGTAATTACAACGCAGGCAGCAGGCTTTCAACCAGCAAATATAATCTTGAGCTACGAAAACGACAGCCCTGAAATTGGACCTAATGGCGAAACAGTTATACCAATTGAGTTAGGCCGAGTTAAACGTGGAGATTATATTGATTTTACCAATGTGCGTTTCTTCCGCAATTCGGCAATACTTGATCCGGCTGCTCAAAATGAATTAGATGGATTAGTTGATTTAATGAAGGAATCGCCTGGCTATAAGATTAGAGTGCACGGTCATTGTAATGGAACCAATGAAAAGGAGGGATCAGTTCTAGGTAGTAGCACCAACTTCTTTGGTTTGGATCCGGGAAAGAATAAGATCGGAAAATTCTCAGCGAAAGAATTGACTTCAGAGCGGGCGGCAACTGTAAAGGCATACTTAGTTAGCCAGGGTATTGCGGCTTCGCGCATTGATACAAAAGGCGAGGGCGGAAAGATTCCGTTGTATCCAAGCAGCGGTACCTTGGGCCAATATAATGATCGCGTTGAAATAGAGATTGTGAAACGCGGTTAATATAAAACGACAAAATCAAAAATGTCTGCCCCGAAAGAGGCAGACATTTTTTTTACAATGAGAACGGCTATGGCGAAAAGGTTAATGCGATTCGTACATTTTTTATTTCCTTGGGGATTCACCCGAGCCACATTTATGGGACTTTTTTTGATCTTTTTTGCAACTAAATCACTGTATGAGGAAATACCGAATTTCTGGAATGAATTGGGTAACTGGACTAAAGTAGAGGCTCAATTAATTGATGTAATTGTTTCGGATAGAACGATTAAAGGTGAGGCAGATCAATTTTTTATGCTTACTTATTCCTATATGATTGGTGAAGAGTCTTACTTTATATACGAAAGGATGGGAATCCTATCAACCCTATCAATTGAAAGGCAAACAGAAGAGATCAAAAATCTTTGGAGAGTTCGCAACGTGTTTTATAAAGAAAGTTCTCCATCTATAAATTCATTCAGCAGATCATTCGCAAGCACCGAATTAATTGTAGTTCTACTTATTTTAATTGGAGTTGGTCTTTTACTTCCAAGGATCAAGCCCGCTGATTCTTGGTAATAATTGACTAACCGCCTTGCATATTTTAAACCGTCATTGCCTTCAAAATATCATGTTGCGTTATGATGTGCGCTTTGTCTTGATCATCGCGCACCAGCAAGGCTTTGTTATTCCTATTAAGTAGCGAAGTAAGTACATCCAGTGTACTGTCTAATGCAACAATCTGCATCGGCTTATCCATAACTTCACCCACGGTTTTATCTTTTAATGTGGGATCGTAAATAATTTTTTCAATTAAAGAAGTAGTGGTCACGCTTCCTACAAACTCATTATTCTCCAATACAGGCACCTGATCCACGCCTTCCTTGTTCATAATGCGAATGGTTTCGCCAATGGTAGAAGTTTTAGAAACTGTGTGCAGATTGTCTTTTGCATTTCTGCCGGCAATAATTTCACGGGCTGTTCCATAAGTTCGCTCTTCCAGAAATCCATGATCCTTCATCCACATATCATTATAAACTTTATTGAGGTATCGGGTGCCATGGTCTGGCATCAGAATTACCATCAAGTCATCTTTCTTTAAATTTTCTTTAGCGTATTCCAATGCACCATGCAGTGCCGAGCCACTGCTCCAACCTAAAAACATACCTTCTTCTTTGGCTAACCTGCGCGCTGCTATGGCACCATCTTTATCAGTTACTTTAATGAATAAGTCAATCACATCGAAGTCCACATTTTTTGGTAGAATATCTTCGCCAAAACCTTCGGTGAGATAGGGATAAATTTCATTTCGATCGAAGATGCCAGTCTCCTTATATTTTTTAAAAACAGAACCATACGTATCGATACCAACGGAAATCAAATTTTTGTTTTGCTCTTTTAAGTAGCGCGAGGTACCGCACATCGATCCACCTGTGCCTACTGTTGCCACGTAATGGGTAATCTTTCCATCTGTTTGTTTCCAGATTTCAGGGCCTGTACTTTCATAATGCGCTTTCGCATTGGAAGGATTGTCGTATTGATTGGGATAAATTGAATTAGGAATTTCCTTGTTCAACTTTTTAGCTACTGAGTAGTAAGAACGTGGGTCATCTGGTTCTACATTAGTTGGGCATACAATTACTTCGGCACCAACCGCGCGCAAAATATTAATTTTCTCTTGCGATTGTTTGTCGGCCATGGTAAAAATACATTTATAACCTTTTGCCACAGCAGTAAGCGCAAGACCCATTCCGGTATTACCAGATGTACCTTCAATAATAGTTCCGCCAGGTTTTAACAAGCCTGCCTTCTCAGCATCTTCAATCATTTTAAGAGCCATGCGGTCTTTGGTGCTATTGCCGGGATTGAAATATTCTACTTTGGCCACCACCGTACCGGCTATACCCTTTGTTACTTTATTAAGACGTACTAGCGGAGTATTACCGATTGTTTCAATGATTGAATTATAGATCATGCTGTGTTTTTTAAAGATCACAAAGGTAACAATCCATCGTCAAGATGTATAAACATAGTTGGCCTAACTAGTGAAACCTATTGTGCAGTTTATTGTTTTGAGGCAAACAAAGGTTGTAATTTGAACGTTAAACCGTAGGAAAATAAGTAATGAGAATTTTAATAATTAATTGGATAGTAATACTCGCTTATTCTGTTCCTCTTCCCGCTCAAATAAAAGAGTTTGATATTGACGATTATCCTATTGAGGTGTCTGTCGCTGAAGGAAATCAAGATATTTTGGTTGTTTACATAACGGGCGATGGCGGATGGAATAAATTTAGCCATCAGGTAAGTGAATCATTTACAAAATTAGGATATAGTGTGGTTTCGCTAAACGCCAGAAAATATTTTTGGGATGCAAAAAAACCTGAAGTATTTGCAAAAGATGTTGAGCGTATAATCTTACATTATTTATCCGCTCTGCATAAGAGTTCGTGCATACTAGTCGGTTATTCATTTGGAGCAGATGCAGTAGCTTTTTTGCCAAATCGACTGTCACTGAATTTATTAAAAAGGACTTTATTGGTTGCGCTAATCTCACCTTCGGCTAGTACTGACTTTGTTGTTCGAATTGCTGACCTGGTGTCCTTTGTGGATTCCACTGATGGGCAATTTAAAGTAGCAGAGGAAATTAAAACGAGCCCGATAAGCATGTTATGTATTTTTGGTGAGGAAGAAGATCTAATCTTAAAAAGAGAACTCAAGAATCAAGCGTTAGTGAAAATTGTAAACTTGCCTGGTTCTCATCGATACAATGATGAAGGTCCTGTTTTGGTTAATACAATCATTAATCATCTTAAGAAAGGCTAAACTACATGCATACTGCCAAAGCATATATATCCAGGTTATTGTACAATAAATTCTTTTGGCAATTATTACTAGCCACGTTTATGCTAGGCATGGCATTTTTTTTTATTAAGCATGAGCATGTTGAATTATTTCAGATTCGCGAACAGCTTCTTGAAAGTGATCCTTGGTATGTAGCATTGGGCATTCTGCTAACAGGCGTGTATATCTATTTTCAAGCACAGATGTATGCTTATTGTTTTAAATCACTTGGTGTTACTATTCGCTTGCAAACCACTACGCTTCTTTTTTTAAAGCGCAATCTCATAAGTGTTTTCCTGCCAGCCGGAGGATTTTCTTCTCTTGCGTTCTTTACTAAAAAAATTGAGCAGGAAGGCGCAACCCTATCGCAGGTGCATTTGGCCTCAACCTTATTCGCCCTTTTTAGTATTCTATCAGTAGTTATAGTGGCCTTTCCAATTCTGGGTTTTGCTTTGGTGCAGCATAATCTTCAGCAAGCTGAATTGTTGGGGTTTGCCTTTTTAATTGTGCTAACTGGTTTAATGGTTTGGGTTTTGATTTCAATTTACCAACGTAACATAGTCTATAGATGGCTTTCGCGAATACGACCTTCACTAATTATTATGATTGATGAAATGATTAGCCACTCGTTGAACCGAAAACAACTAATTATGGCGCTGGCTGTTTCAGTAGGGATTGAAGTCATTGGTGTCGTTCACTTATACCTGGCTATGTTGGCATTGGGGTACGAGCCTTCATGGCCAGCAGCAATGATTGGGTATATCGTTATGGTTGTTTTGTTAATTGCATCTCCCTTTTTAAGAGGTTTAGGTGCGATTGAAGTTTCACTTACTTATGTGTTGGGTCAATTTGGATTTCCTTTGGCAGCTGCTGCGGCCATCACACTTTTGTATCGCTTGTTTGAATTCTGGCTCCCATTGATGGCTGGAGTTCTAAGTTTCTTTACTCGTAAGGATAACTTACTACTTCGCATTTTACCGTCACTTATCATTTTGGTCTTGGGTGTGGTAAACATGATTTCGGCAATAACGCCTGCTATACCAGCACGCTTGCGTCTTGTTAGGGATATTATTTCTGAAGACGTAATAGCAACAGGCAACATTGTAGTCTTTGTGTTCGGTTTATTACTTGTTATTTTAAGTGTCTTCCTTCTTCAAGGTTCAAAGAGAGCGTGGTACATTGGGCTATTTCTTACCGGGTTTTCTGTAATTGGCCACTTGATAAAAGCCGTTGATTATGAAGAAGCGTTGTTAGCATTCATTGCAGCGGGATCTTTACTTTATACAAAGAGTTTCTATAAACTTAAGCCGCACCCTAAACTCACCCGAATAAGTTATTTCGTTTTACTCTACAGTGTGGCGGCTTTGCTTATTTATGGAATCGTAAGTTTTTATTTTATTGATAAAAAACATTTTGGAACTGAGTTTGATCTTTGGACTTCAGTAAAAATTATTCTTAAAATGTTTTTCTTATTTGACGGAAGTGATTTAACTCCGCTAACAACATTTGCGCAGAACTTTTTGTATTCCATATATATTTCAGGCGCCTTGGTACTTAGCTTTATCTTGTTCAGCTTAGTTACACCCTATTTCAGTAAACCATATAATTCTGATGAAGATAAGGTATTGGCATCCGATATTGTGGCTCGGTATGGAATTTCCGCGTTAGATTATTTTAAAACCTATCCTGATAAATTTTATTTTATAGCCGATGATCGCGATGGATTCATTTCTTTTAAGATTACCCGACATTTTGCTTTTGTTTTAGAGAACCCCGTGTGTAAGGATGAAGCGGCCTTCAAAAAATTAGTCCAGGAGTTTGATCTTTTTTGTAGTGAAAACGGATTTGTAAGTATTTACTACAGAATTCCTCTCAACTCGGTTGAGTTATACAAATCGCTCGGAAAGAAAACCATTCCGGTTGGTGAGGAAGCCATTGTTGATCTTACCGGGTATACATTGGAGGGCGGCAAAATGAAAGCAACACGTAGTGCTATAAACAGATTAACAGCTGATGGATACGAAATTAAAGTGTATGAGCCGCCTGTGCGGGAAGGCTTGATGCAAAAACTTGAACACGTTTCCGATAATTGGCTTTTGTCATTGGGCCAAAAGGAAGTCGCATTTACGCAAGGGGTTTTCGATAAAGGAATTTTGAAGGAGCAAGTAATAATAACAGTAGAAGATCAGGAAGAGAAGGTTCATGCGTTTTTAAATCTTGTTCCAGATTTTGTTAAAGGCGAATCAACCTATGATCTTATTCGAAAGGGAGATGATGCCCCAAATGGTGTGCTGGATATGCTATTGGCAAAGTCTTTTTTATATCTGAAAGAGAAGGGATATCAATCAGTAAATATGGGATTAGCACCATTGTCTGGAATTGAAGGAGTAAATCTTGCAGAGAAAACCATTCGGTATGCTTACGAAAACTTGAAAATATTCGCTCACTTCAAGGGGCTTCGTAAATACAAAGACAAATTTTTTCCCACATGGGAAAAGAAATTTCTGGCTTACGATCACAACTACCATTTGCTGCAGGTTCCTGCTGCATTAAAACGTGTTTCGGAAGGAAGTTGATTTGAGTTAAGCAGCAGCGCCAGCCAAAAGATATAATACCGCCATACGAATGGCCACACCATTTTCTACCTGATCAAGAATAATAGAGTGTTGCGAATCGGCAGCATCACTACTTAATTCAACACCTCTATTAATAGGGCCAGGATGCATTACAACAATTTCTTTTTTGAGATTATCAAGTATTTTCTTTGTTATGCCGTAGTACAAAGAATACTCCCGCAAGGAAGGAAAATATTTTATATGCTGCCGTTCCAATTGAATACGAAGCACGTTTGCCACATCGCACCAAGCTAATGCTTTGTTTATATCCAACTCCACTTGCACGCCCAATGAACTTATGAATTTGGGTAACAACGTTGGTGGGCCGCACACCATTACTTTAGCGCCTAACTTTTGAAGCGCAAAAATATTTGATAAGGCTACGCGCGAGTGGAGTATATCGCCAATGATTGCAACCTTCTTACCTTGCACATCGCCTAATTTTTCGCGGATGGAATAGGTATCAAGCAAGGCTTGAGTTGGATGCTCGTGGGTACCATCACCTGCGTTAATAATATTTGCCTTTATATGTTTCGATAAAAAGTGGGGCGCACCAACACTAGCATGGCGCATGACCACCATATCCACTTTCATCGCCAGTATATTGTTTACCGTATCCAGTAAGGTTTCACCTTTCTTAACCGAACTATTTGATGCCGAGAAGTTAACCACATCGGCAGACAAACGTTTCTCGGCCAACTCAAATGAAAGCCTGGTGCGTGTGGAGTTTTCGAAGAAAATATTAGCAATAGTAATATCGCGTAGAGAAGGTACTTTCTTGATGGGGCGGTTGATAACTTCTTTAAAATTGTCGGCTGTTTCAAAAATTAATTCAATGTCTTTTGTGGTGATGTTTTTGATACCTAATAAATGACGTTGACTAAGTTTTGACATGCGTTTAATCTTGATTATTGATTAACCAAATCCTATTTTGTTTATATCCTTGCGCTTCAAGTTCTACTAATACCCGC